>ENA-OROD01000261-OROD01000261.1-human-gut-metagenome-genome-assembly--contig:-NODE-261-length-53438-cov-12.551842_pt1 | contig 53438 bp, 32 predicted proteins | sample MGYA00242123_ERZ509038 | MGnify/ENA primary metagenome ERZ509038 (study PRJEB26280, sample SAMEA2338719) | human gut metagenome | biome: human gut; feature: human-associated habitat; material: faeces... | reverse complement strand
GAGTGTTTTACTGTACATATCTCTTTATACTTTTAGCTGCCGTTTGTGCGCTTTTCGGTTTCATTTAAATCGGTGTATATTGCCGATTAAGAAACGGCTTAACAAAACTGGCAGCCGTTTAATCTTATCGTTCTTCATCATTCTGCTTGCATCTTGCTATTTTTGCAAATAAGTATACCACCAAAGCGACAAAAAGTGCGCACATTATACCGCCGAAAATTCTACCGACTAACTCCGAACTATTTATCGCAAGCAGAACGCCGAGAAAAATCAATAAACCGCAAACGACAGCCGTAATGACAAATCCCAACCACTTCGGTACTTTTGGGTTGTTAATCAAGTCCTCTATAAATGGTTCCATACTAACTCATTTATTTAAATTCATTTAAGATTTAAAACGCAAACACCTGCAAACGTCTATTCGTAATTGCTGATCTTATCACATCAAACGTTATGTTATTTTAAAACGTTTTCTACGTTGCATTGTTCTTTAATACTTTTTCAAGAAACCTGCCGGTAAAGCTTTCTTTTATTTTTGCGACGTCTTCCGGAGTACCCGTTGCTATTATCGTGCCGCCGCCGTCACCTCCCTCCGGACCGAGGTCTATTATATGGTCTGCAATTTTTATTACGTCGAGGTTATGCTCGATTACCACAATACTGTTTCCGTTGTCTACCAGCTTTTGCATTATGGTAATCAGCTTGTCCACGTCTGCCATATGCAAACCGGTGGTAGGCTCGTCCAAAACGTATAGCGTACGTCCCGTTGCTCTTCTGCTAAGCTCCGTCGCAAGTTTGACTCTTTGCGCCTCGCCTCCGCTCAGCGTTGTTGCCGACTGTCCGAGTTTGACATAACCGAGTCCTACGTCGAAAAGCGTCTTTATTTTATTGTACACCGACGGAACGCCTTCGAAAAAATGCACCGCCTCTTCTATCGTCATCTCAAGTACTTCGGCAATATTCTTGCCTTTGTACCTTACTTCCAACGTCTCCTTATTGTATCTTTTGCCTCCGCAAACTTCGCACGGCACATATACGTCGGGCAAAAAATTCATCTCTATTTTTATGATTCCGTCGCCCTGACAATGTTCGCACCTTCCGCCGCTTACGTTAAAACTGAATCTGCCGGCTTTATATCCTCTTTGCAATGCGTCTTGAGTCTTGGCAAAAAGTTCTCTTATGAAAGAGAATACCCCGGTATAGGTCGCAGGATTGCTTCTCGGCGTTCTGCCTATCGGGCTTTGATCTATTACTATTATTTTATCGAGCTGTTCTAAACCGCTTATGCTTTTGCACTTACCGACGCTGAGTTTTGTACCCATAAGTTCATTGCTTATTGCGGGTGAAAGGGTTTGGTTTATAAGAGTGCTTTTCCCGCTGCCCGAAACGCCGGTTATCGCAGTAATTACTCCAAGCGGAATATCAACGTCGATATTCTTTAAATTATTTTCGCTTGCGCCCTTTATCGACACGTATCCTTTGGGTTTTCTGCGATTTGGCGGAATTTCTATTCTTTTGTCTCCTCTCAAATACGCTCCCGTGAGCGAATCTTTTGAGTTCATAATCTCCTCCGGCGTTCCGCTTGCTACAATGCTACCGCCGTGAACGCCTGCGCCCGGACCTATGTCAAGAACGTAATCTGCAGCTCTGATAGTATCCTCGTCGTGTTCTACAACTATAAGCGTATTACCCAAATCACGCAACCTTTTTAGCGTGGCTATGAGTTTTTCGTTATCTCTTTGATGAAGTCCTATGCTCGGCTCGTCGAGTATATACAAAACGCCGGTTAAGCCGGAGCCGATTTGCGTGGCAAGTCTTATACGTTGAGCCTCGCCTCCGCTCAGCGTAGACGCTCCTCTCGACAGGGTAAGATATCCTAAGCCCACATCGATCAAAAACTTTAAACGAGCTTTTATTTCTTTAAGAATAAGCTTAGCAATGGCTGCTTGCGTTGGCGACAAAGAAAGTTCCGAAACGAAGCCATACATTTTAACGACCGACATATCGCACAACTGCGATATGTTTAGGCCGCCGACGGTAACGGCAAGCGCCTCTTTTTTCAATCTTCTGCCGTGACACTCCGGGCAAGCCGACTCTCTTATAAACTTTCTTATTTCGCTTTTGATGTATTCGCTTGTAGACTCTCGGTAGCGGCGTTCGAGATTATTTATTACGCCTTCGTAAGTGCCCGAATAGCTCCCCGAAAAATTCGAACTCGAATACGAAACGTTAAGCTTTTCGCCTCCGTTGCCGTACAGCAAAATACGTCTGATTTCCTCGGGCAATTCTCTGAACGGAGTATCTAACGAGAAACCGTATTTTTTGCTTAACGCTCTGAAATACATATTTGCAAAGTCGGAATCGAAGCCCCAACCGGTTATCGCCAACGCCCCTTCGTTAATGGACTTGCTTCCGTCTCCGTATATAAGGGTGGGATCTATTTTTTCCAAAAAACCCAATCCGGTACACTGCGGACATGCTCCGAAGGGACTGTTAAAAGAAAACAGTCTAGGTTCGACTTCTTCTATAGAAACGCCGCAGTCGGGACAAGCGTATTTGGTAGAAAAAAGCTCGTCGCCGTCCTCCTTGCTTATTACAACCAATCCCTCGGCAAGCTTAAGAGCGGTCTCTATGCTATCCGAAAGTCTCGTACGTATGCCGCTTTTTACAACGATACGGTCTATTACCACGCTTACGTCATGTTTACATTGACGATCTAAAGTTATATCCTCGTCTAAGGAATAAACTTTTCCGTCGACATTGACTCTGGCGAAGCCGCTCTTGCGATACAGCTCGAATTTATCCTTAAATTCGCCTTTTCGCCCTCTGACTACGGGCGCATTTATCATAATTTTGGTGCCTTCGGGATAGCGTAATACCTTATCTATAATCTGGTCAACCGTTTGTTGCGATATTTCCTTCCCGCATGACGGGCAATGCACCACACCGACTCTTGCATACAAAAGTCGTAGATAGTCGTAAATTTCGGTTACCGTTCCGACAGTCGAACGGGGGTTGCGGGCAGTCGTTTTTTGGTCTATTGCTATCGTAGGAGACAAGCCTTCGATGCTTTCGACGTCGGGCTTGTTCATTTGCCCCAAAAATTGTCTCGCATACGAGCTTAACGACTCCATATATCGTCGTTGACCTTCCGCAAAAATAGTATCGAACGCCAAACTCGTCTTGCCGCTACCGCTCAATCCGGTAAACACGATAAGTTTTTCTCTCGGCAAAACTATATCGATGTTTTTTAAATTATTTTCTTTCGCCCCTTTAATGACGATATTATCCATTCTTCATACCTCTTTTTATCTTAGCTTGCAATTCTTTTAACTCTGCTATGCGGTCTCTCATCTTAATTGCCGTTTCGAAGTCCAAAGCTCCTGACGCAACCCGCATAAGACCTTTGAGTTTTTCTATCTGATCGGGAATATTATCGTATTCGACGCTCACTTTAGTGGTTATTTCCAAAGTATTGCTTATCGGTTTTACTATAGTCTTGGGAGTAATTCCGTTAGCTTTGTTATAATCGTCCTGAATTTTACGTCTGCGCTCCGTTTCGTCCATAGCGACTCTCATAGAATCCGTTATTACGTCGGCATACAAAATGACCTTGCTCTCCGAATTTCTCGCCGCCCTACCGACAGTTTGAATGAGCGCAGACGAAGAACGCAAAAAGCCCTCTTTGTCGGCGTCGAGGATCGCAACGAGTTTTACTTCCGGTATATCTAAACCTTCTCTCAAAAGATTTATTCCGACTACTACGTCAAAGTCGCCTCTCCGCAGTCCGTTGACAATTTCGATACGCTCCATTGTATCTATATCCGAGTGCAGATACTTTACTTTTACTCCTTGTTCTCCGAGATATACAGACAAACTTTCTGCCATACGTTTTGTCAAAGTAGTAACCAAAACCCTACCCTTGCTCTCTACCGTTGCGCGAATTTCTCCCAAAAGATTGTCTATTTGCCCGTGCGAGCCTCTAACTTCTATCGGCGGATCCATAAGCCCCGTAGGTCTGATAATCTGCTCAGCCACGTTAGACTCCGCAAGAGAAAGCTCGTACTTAGCCGGGGTTGCCGAAACATACACCGTTTGCCCTATGCGAGCGTTAAATTCGTCAAAATTGAGTGGTCTGTTGTCGAACGCCGCCGGGAGCCGAAATCCGTAATCGACGAGACTGGTTTTACGAGACAAATCTCCGTGATACATCGCCCTGATCTGAGGCACCGTCATGTGACTTTCGTCTATAAACAAAACGAAATCTTCGGGGAAATAGTCAAGCAAAGTAAACGGAGGATCGCCGGGTTTTCTGCCGTCGAAGTATCTCGAATAGTTTTCGATACCGCTGCAATAACCTATCTCCCTCATCATTTCCACGTCATAATTTACTCGTTGCTTTATTCTTTCCGCTTCTAAAAGTTTTCCGCAATCTTCAAAAAATTTGACTCTTTCGTCGAGATCTTTGAGTATCTCCTCTGTGGCTTTTTTAAGCTTGTCCTGTTCGACCGCATAGTGACTTGCCGGAAAAATCGCAACGTGGTTAAGTCTGTTGCGAATCCTGCCGCTCACTGCGTCGAACTCCGCAATTCCGTCAACCTCGTCACCGAAAAATTCGATACGTACGCCCGTTTCGCTTGACGAAGCAGGAAAAACGTCAACGATGTCCCCTTTTACTCTGAAGTTAGTTCGAGCGAATTCGACATCGTTACGCTTATAGTTTATTTCCACAAGTCTGCGGATAAGTTGTTCTCGAGACAATTGTTGCCCCGGTCTTATAGAAATGCTCATACGGTAATAATCTTCGGGCGCACCCAATCCGTATATGCAAGAAACGCTGGATACGACTATTACGTCTCGGCGTTCCTGTAAAGCGCATGTCGCAGAATGTCGCAACTTATCGATTTCGTCGTTTATCTGCAAATCTTTTTCTATATATGTGTCCGAAGAAACGATGTATGCCTCAGGCTGATAATAATCGTAGTAAGAAACGAAAAACTCCACTCTGTTTTCCGGGAAAAACTCTCGGAACTCATTACAAAGCTGCGCCGCCAGCGTTTTGTTGTGAGCCAAAACCAATGCAGGACGGTTTATGTTCTTTATCACGTTTGCCATAGTAAACGTTTTTCCGCTGCCGGTTACGCCCAACAGTACTTGATTTTTTATACCGTCTTTAATCCCTTCGGTTAGTTTTTCTATTGCCGCAGGCTGATCGCCCGTCGGTTTAAATTTGCTTACAAGCTTAAAATCCATACGTTTATTATATCACCGCAGCAAATACATTGCAAGTAAATTCCCGATTAAGCGTATTTTTTTGTCTTAAGCATTAAAAACGTTTTTTATAAAGGTAGCATTGTGATACAATAATATATGTAGCAATATATATCCTCAAAAAGTCTGTCACATAATCAGACTTTTAAAAACATTTTCAGGACTACGATTATATGGATAAGGTAATTCTTCACAGCGATTTAAATAACTTTTACGCATCTGTCGAATGCGCCGTTTGCCCCGAACTCAGAGGCAAACCTTTAATCGTAGCCGGAAGCAAAGAAAAACGTCACGGCATAGTTTTGGCAAAAAACGAAATAGCAAAAAGTCACGGCATCAAAACAGGCGACACCATATGGCAAGCCAAGCAAAAATGCCCTGCGCTTGTGGTCGTTCCGCCTCATTTCGATCTTTATATGAGCTATTCGGAACAAATATTCGAACTATATACCGAATTTACCGACCTAGTTGAGCCGTTCGGTCCCGATGAATGTTGGCTGGATGTAACCGGTTCTATGCATCTCTTCGGAGACGGTAAACAAATTGCAGACAAAATAAGAGCTGAAATCAAAAACCGATTTGCCCTTACCGCATCCGTAGGAGTAAGCTTTAATAAAGTGTTCGCCAAAATGGGCTCGGACATAAAAAAGCCGGACGCCACTACCGTTATCGACAGAGATAATTTTCGTTCGATAATATGGAAACTCCCGGTATCCGATATGCTTATGGTCGGCAAAAAAACCGCCGAAAAACTCGACGGACTAAACATCCACACCGTTGGTGACTTAGCTAACGCCGACAGCGGCGCATTAACCAAGCTTTTGGGCGTGAACGGTATGAGCATATATAAAAGCGCTCGAGGCGAGGATACGACTCCAGTACGGAAGTATCATCTTTCGAGAGAAATAAAGTCCGTCGGGCACGGTATGACCGCCGTAAAAGACATAACCACTGAAGAAGACGCAAGAACTCTTATCCTTTACCTATCTGATCTTATAGCCGCTCGTATGCGAAAATACGGTGTCAGAGGTTGCGGAATATCCGTACATGTGAGATATTACGACCTGAGCAGCGAGTCTAAGCAAGCTACCATGCCGACGACTTGCGCATCTTCCATTATAGCCGAACACGCTCTAAAGCTTTATCTTTCGATAGCAAATAAACCGGCGAGAACCATTACCGTAACCATATTTAATTTGACGCACGGCGATTGTCAACAATTGTCGTTTTTTGGCGATGACGTTGAAAAAGCGGAAAAATTGGACAAAGCGATAGCCGCCATACGAGCCAAGTATGGAAAAAAATCGGTAGGTTTAGCAGCACTGATCGAACAAGACTTTATATACGACAAAAGCGACGCAGAAGATTTTTTGCCATTTAAAAGATGATTTTATAATGTATTTTTCTCCCGCTTTAAAACCTTAACCGAGCTACTTCGTCAAACCGTCTTTGATTGTCGATTGTCATTGCAGTTTTGCAATTTGATTTAAAAATTGCTTTTCCGATTTTGCATACCTGAAACTCGGCTATACCGCTGTGCTCTTTGCTCCGAAACGAAGATACTCCGTTCACCCTGCTTATATCTTACATTAAATTGCTCGTAAATAACTCAAGTGTATTTGTATGCGCTCGGAAACGAACTTTATATTGTCCGATGCTTTAATATACGAAAACGGATAGCATTACCGGCAAAAAAGTTTCAAATAAATATTAAATCATTGTCTCCTATTTAAACTCACCGTCTTTTCTGCAAATAAACCGTTTTACATTCGTAAAATTAAAATAAATCATAAAAAAATATCAAAGTTGCGTTTTGCCTACACAACTTTGATATTATTATTATCACACATATAGATTTTGACTGAAGTGCATACACAAATCGGACTTTGCGCTACAGACTGTAAAACAACATTCCCAACACAGCAGCTCCGAGTATAACGATTATAGGCGAAAGCGCCTTTTTGCGTATCTTTTTATATACTAAACACGCTATCGCTACGGCAATCATTATCCCAAAAGATATAAAATCGAACGGTTTTAAACTAAGAGTTTTGTACGCCATGTTCACAGCAGTGCCTATTATTAGTCCGACAACGACGGGTTTTACGCCGTTAAGCGCTTTATTGACTGTTTTGTTCTTTAAAAAACCGGTAAACAACGCCGCTATAAGTAAAATTATAATAAACGACGGAAGCACTACTCCGAGCGTCGCAACCAAAGCGCCTAAAAATGCACTACCTTCCGCTCCGCCTACGGTAGTACCGACGAAAGTCGCCATGTTTATGGCAATGGGACCTGGCGTGGTTTCGCTTATCGCTATAAAGTCGTACACAGTCTCTATCGGAATCCACCCTGTGGTTTCCGCCATTTCTACTATCAGCGGAATCATTGCGTAACCACCACCGAAAGTAAACAATCCTATCTTAAAAAAATTCCAAAAAATTTGAAGATAAATCATTGTCTATCCTCCTTTTCCTCAATCGCAGCCCTGTCCTCGTCCGGTGACGACTCATTGCTACGATTTTCTTCATCTTCACCGAATCTTTGCGTATCACCGGAAGTTTCGGTTATTATTGCAGTCTGCGAATAGCCTTCGGTAGGCACTCGTTCTTTTCTGTCCGTAATCGAATAATAAGTCAGACCTATAACAGCTCCTATAAGGATAATAAAAACAGAGGAAAAATTAAGATCGAACAAACTTATAACCACAGTTGCCGCAAGCGAAAGCGTCGCTATCACCAAAGACAATACGTTCTTTTTCAAATTCTTTATCATCTTTAATCCGGCTCGTAATATCAAAATAGTTACCGCAGCCTGTATTCCCTTAAATGCTCTTGCCACAAGTTCCAAAGCCAAAAACTCTTGCACAAAGAACGATATGGCGAATATTATCACAAACGAAGGCAATACTACGCCGAGCGTGGCAAACGCCGAACCCAGCACACCCGCAACCCTATATCCTATAAAGGTTGCCGAGTTTATAGCTATAGGTCCCGGCGTAGATTCTGCAATAGCTATAATGTTGAGAAGATCGGGTCCTACAATCCATTTTTTTCGCTCAACGGTTTCGGTTTCGATAAGCGAAATCATTGCGTAACCTCCGCCGAAAGTAAACAAACCTATCTTAAAAAAAGTCGCAAACAGCATCAAACATTGTTTAAACTTCGTTTTCATCATTCCTCCGTGTCTGCTTTGCATTCAGCTCCGCAGGTTATTGCGGAATCGGCGCCATCTTCTTGACTATCCAATATATCCGCATTATGCCGTATCCCGTCGCCGCTATCGGAGTCGCTTGAAAGCGGCTCGTTACAGGATGCCTTCTTGATAAACGCTATTAAAAACGGCAGGCTAATAAGTCCGCTTAATGCATCCGCAACCGGCTGCGCAAGTTGTATGCCCGTAAAATCCCATAGCCATGAAAACAACAGTAAACACGGAATAAATACCAATCCCGACCTGAGCATAGCAAGAAAAGACGCCGTAGCAGCCTTTTGAATACTTTGGTAAAGCATATTCGCCGTTACGGACAACGGCAAAAACAACGCTCCTATCGAAGCGAACATCAAGGCGTTTTTCCCGCACTCAATTACCTGAGGTTTCTTCTGAAATATCCATATCACCTTTTCCGGAGCAACTATTCCCGGTACTGCAAGCACCGTCATAAGCACAAACCCTATGAGAACCGTAAACGTAAGCGCTTTTTTAACCCTGTCGATTTTGCCTGCAGCGTAATTAAATGAACATACCGGTTGAAATCCCTGTCCAATGCCTAAGCCGACGCAAAGAACCAAATTGGTGTATCTGCCTACTATGCTCATCGCCGCTATTGCGCTATCGCCGAACGGCTTGGACAGATTGTTTAGCAGTCCGCTGGAAATAGAACTAAGTCCTTGTCGTATTAACGACGGGAGTCCAACCGCAACGATGGACAATATCATTTTTGCTTTTAAGGAAACGCTTTTTAGCCTTATTTTCGTCTGGGCGTTTTTAAAGTACATAATAAGCAGTATAACAAAACTGATCAGCTGTGATACTGCCGTAGCTATTCCCGCACCGGCTACTCCGAAATTGAACTTACTTACAAGTAACCAATCGCCGAATATATTAAGCAATCCTCCCGTAGTAAGTCCAATCATTGCGTAAAACGCTTTTCCTTCATAACGCAAATTGTTATTGAGAATAAGCGACATTATTAAAAGCGGGCAAGACAACAAAACATAAGTTCCGTAATCTACGGCGTACGGTAAAATGGTCTCCGTGCTGCCTAAAAAAAGCATGAACGGTTTAATAAAAATAAGACCTACCGTCATCAAAATCAAGCCTGCCCCGCCACCCAAAAAGAACGCCGTAGAAACATATCCGGACGCTTTGTCTATATTCTTATGAGATAATTCTTTGGAGACATAAGTCCCCGATCCGTGCCCTAGCATAAAGGCTATAGCCTGAATAATTGCCTGCAACGTAAACAGTATACCTATAGCGCCTTGCGCACTTTCGCTCAACCCGCCTACAAAATACGTATCTGCCATATTGTAAATATTGGTAATAAGCATGGATATCGTAGTAGGCAATCCTAACCTCAGCACCAGCTTATGTACGGGCGTTTCCGTCATTTTTTTGTAGTGAAGTTCGGCGTTTTTATTAGCTTCGGCAGAAGCCATATCACTCACCCGAGTCCTGTTTTTTATTTACAATCATACCGTTTATGGCAAGCTCGAAATCGCAACCGAGTAATGTTGCGGCTTTTTCGCTGAATTTCATGCGAGACATATAAATCTCCATATATTCCATAGGCGAACTTATGTCGTTCATAAATATATTTAGCCTGATTACCTTTTTTTCTTTATCGACGGTAACGAAATTCTTCTTAATGGACAGATTTACTCTGTCGTGAATATCCGTGGGATCGTAATTATCCCTTCTCACGCGGCTGCGATGGGCGTCCGACTTGTCGGCTATTATAAGAGCGGCGCTTACCGCATTTACGGGAGTTCCCGTTTCTTCTTCGTGATTTCCTATAGCCGAAGTAAGCGTGGCTATCTCGGCGGGCGGCATTTTCATCCTCGTAAAAATTTGATAGGTCAACGTTGCGCCCGTAAGCCCGTGGTGATGACGATTTACGCTGTTTCCTATATCGTGCACCCATCCTGCGATTGCGCCTAGTTCCACAATACGTTCGTCGTAACCGAGTTCCTGCAAAATGTATTGGGTTGTCTTACTTACGTAAGAAACATGTCTTATCCCATGCTCGGTATATCCCATCGCTTCCAAATTATGATTGGCGGCATCTATCAACGTACGCAACTCTTCATTGCTTTTTACCGATGCAAGCGTTACTGTTTTTCGCTGCATTTAGCTCCCCCTTTTATCGCCTTATATTCTTCGTCATCGGTAAAATCTCTCAATTGATCATCGACAACGCCGCCGAGCGATTCGATTGCGTTACGAATCTCTATATAATCCGCATAAGATGCGGTGTCGAGCGCTCTGTAAAGCATAGCGGCAGCCCTTTCGTCTCCGTATGCTGCAAACAATCCGCAACAAAGCGGCAAATTTTCTCCGCTTGCAAAAAGTTCCTTCAATAAAGAAAACGTCCTTTCGTCTTTGTCGGAGCATACGAGTATCTCTGCGATTGCGCTTTTCAGACGCAAATCGGCGTCTTTTTCGATATCGAAAAGAAAGTTTTTCGCAGCATTCGCCTTATACTTAAGCTCCGTAACTATAAGTTCGAAAAGTTCGTCGTCGTCCGTACGAGCCAGCAAATTAACAAAAGCTTCTACCGGAGTTTTGTCCGCATTGGACAGCAATTCCGCAGCGCAATAAACAACGTCTTTATTTTCGTCGTAAAGCAACGCCGTAAGTAATTTTTCGGGAGAACGACGCTCTAATGCGTCCATTACGGCGTATGAAGGCGAGCCGAGCGAACATTCCTCTCTGAGTTCGGATATCAGCTGTTCGTCCGACATCTTTTCTATAACGTTTTTCGGCGAATCGTTTAACTCGTTATCGAAAAGATTATACCACGTGTCGTATGCAGACGCAAATTCATCTTCATGTATATGCCCTTTGCTTTGAATATATTTACCGAACAATTTGTCAAATCCGTACATCAGTATTAATCTCCTTATTCTATCGCCAGCAGCTCCTTGGCTTTGTTATATTCGTCCTCACTACAGTTAAACACCTTTCTTGTTCCGCCTGCGACCTCGTTCATCAACGCTGCCACTGCGATTATGGAAAGCGAATTCGCCTGTTCGACACTCAGAGCAGAATATCTTTCGGTCAAATAATTCAGAGCTTTTAAAAGGCGTGACGACTCGTACTCGCCGCTAAGAGAAAACAACATGCAGTTTTGGTAGAAAGCAGCCTTGAGCGTGTCGGGCGCAGTCGGATGCACGACTTCCACTTCTCTATACGCATTGTACGCTACGAATTTTATAACATCGACTTTTTCATCACAAAACTTGGCGTACAGCATATGTCGCTTTGCCGTTGTCGTAACCATCGGATCAATCAGCGCATCATCAATGATGTCTGTAAAATAATCATCTTTTGCAATTGCGGTAGCTGCGGTAGCCTGAAACAATTCGTCCTCACCGCTATGAAGCAACCATTTTATCTTTCGCTTGAGCTGTTTGTCTCGAATTTCCGCAACGCCTATAAGGGCATCCTTTATATCGCCCAGCCACTTTAGTCTTATCTCGAAAATAGCGTCAGGAATCTTTACGTCCTCGCCGTCAAGCAACTTTGTCGTTATTTCGTTTACCATCTCGTCGTCTCTGTATATAAGCTGCGCATCATAGCAATATTTACGCCAATCTTTTTCGTCTGCTTTCAATGACGCCAAAAATAACATACAGATTTTATCGTAGGGGAAATTTAACATTCTCTGCTTTAAAAATGCGGCGGCTTTGTCGGTAAATCCGTAATTATACAGCGCTAACGCTACTTTTAGAGCGTCAGATTGGTCGGCGCACTCTATCTTCGCCATACTGTCTGTAATTTCGTTAAGTTTAACCGCATCGCCTCTTTTGTCGGCTATCATAGCTTTGAGGATGTACGAACCGGCACAATCTTTTTTTGCCGCCATTGCTGCGTTTACCATGCTTTCCGCTTTTTCGAGATCGCCTTCCTCAAACGCAACGGTTCCTTTGACTATGCAGGCGTCTGCATATTGAACTGCCGAGGTCGGTATTTTATCAAGCGTTGCGAGAGCTTCATCTTTGCGATTGCTTTCTATCATAACGATAGCGGCGTCAAGGTGCTCCGAATAATCGGTTCGGTCGGTCATTTCGAAAAATTGTTCGTTTACGGTCATATCGTCAATAAACGCCTCTGCCGGAATGCCTTCCTTAACCGCCTCTGCCATATAAAATACAGCGGCGCCCTTGTCCAAAATCTTATAGCAATCTATTAGACCTTCTATTGCGCCTTCCTCTTGTTTGTCCTCCGCATATGCTCGCATAAATTCTCTTACCGCCTCGCCGGTAAGTCCCATATCGAAGTAAATGTCCCCTCTCAGCACGCTGATATACGGCAAACAATCGCCTTCGTCTTGTTCTAAACGCTGGCAATAGTAAAGCGCCGATACGTATTTTCCTTCCGACTGCATCGCAAGCGCCGCATCGAAATTACTAAATTTTTTTGTTTCTTTTTCCATTTAATCCTTAGTTGCGACAAAATACACTCTGTCACCTTTGTCATAAGACGTTACGCTAAATCCGATTTTTTCAAGCGACTCGGTTAGCTTTTTTGCACTGTGAATATATTGAATTTGCGTTTCCGTCTTTTTTTGATACAGCTCACCGTGCGGCACAAAAAAAGTCAAATCCAATCTGACGTAATCTTTAAACAGTGAATTCTCCCATATATAAGTTACGCTGTCAACGGTATCCGTGTACACGTTATTTCCCAAAATCTTTTTTAGTTTCTTTTCGCTGCTAATGTCAAAAACAAGCTTTCCGCCCCTTTCGATATACTCGTATGCTTTGCTGAAAAACTTTTCGGGAAAGCGCAGATAATTAACGACGTCGCACATTGCGGTAACGAAATTTACCGAAGTCGGAGGACAAAAGTTTTCGGCGTCATCCATTACGAGCGTAACTTCCGAGCCTACGCTTCGGCACCTTTTCTCCGCCATGTCGAGCATACGAGGCGAAGCGTCAACGCCTATAACCCGGTGATCTTTCGCAAGCGCCGCCGTAACTTTGCCGCTGCCGCACCCCATATCTACGCCGCAAAACAGCCCTCGAACGTTGTTTAACGCAAATTCGATCCACTCCGAATCGTCTCCTCGCATAAACTCGTCGTAGTAAGAAGAAACTACTTCATACATTTATTTCGCCCTTTTCTTTTTTCCCTTGCCGGTAGAATTTTCGATTGCGGCAGTGAAAATATTGTAATATACAAAATGCGTATAATCTGTCCAAACGCACGCTATATACGAGAATCCCAACATCGAACAAATCATAATAACCAAAATTTGCAGGAAGAACGAATCCCCCATAATCATTAACAGTACGGCAGGTATCGACGAAGCTATCATGATAAGTAAATTTTGTAACGGGAACGACCTAACGAACAAAGCTGCGTTTTTTATCATTTTGCCCATGGGCAGATAATAAAGAGCGGATTGCGTTATGATAAACATCGCAAACGTAAGCACCGTAAGGATAATAAGAGAACTGATTACTATCAAAGCAATCTTCCATCCGAGCGGAAAAGACGGCACGCCGAAACCGCAAATCGACATTTCCAAAAGAAAATACGCAAGAGCCGCTATCGCTCCTATCCACAAATGGACAAACCAGTTGTTTTTTACGCCCTTAAAAAACTCCTTCCAAACTTTTACGTTGGCTCCGAGCATGTGATACTTAATTACGTTAAACACGCCTGCGAGACCGACAAAAGCTATTGCGATGCAAGGCAACAACATACAAGTGCGAGTAAGCGCAGTGGCGAAAGTCGCTTCGTCGTAAAGCGCCTGAGCGTTATCTGTAACGGGATATCCAATACCGAAATTTGACGAAAACGGAGCATATACCGAATCTTTCGCCGCAAGCATAGACGCATATACGAGAACCGCAAACAGCGGCAAGCAAAATATAAGCATTATCCAGTTGGCTTTGCTGACATCGTTCATTCTGCCCAAAAAGACTTCTTTCATCAACCCGAAACGACTGCCGGACGGATAGTTTTTTACCAAATATTCGTGATTTTCTTTATCTACGCTAACTTTTTCCAAAATGTCCTTTGTCATAGTACCTTCCCTATCTCTTTACTGATTCGGCTCCGTTACACGCAAAAACCGCTTAATGTACTCAATCGTACATTACCGAAGTAGTGTAACATATTTTTACGGTAAACTCAATCGTTTTTATGTCGATAATAAGATTTATTGTGTGTTAGACGGACGAAACGCTGCATATACTGATTTTATAAACAGCTCGGAGGTTTTTTCTGATGAAAAATTTGAAGATTGCCGTAGTAGGAGCAAAAGGGCTCGTAGGCAGAAAAATGATAGACGTTCTTCACGAAAGACATTTCGACGCACCTTCGCTGTTCGGCACCGCCGCCGACGAACTCGAAACTCCGTACGGCGTTTTGCCGATAGCCGCACTGACGACCGAAGCATTGATGCAAGCGAAACCGGACTACGCCCTTATGGCGGTAGACGCTGCGGTAAGTCGAAAAATAGCGCCGATGCTCGCTGCACTTTCGATTACGGTTATAGACAATTCGACAGCGTTCAGAATGAGCGAAAACGTTCCTCTTATAATTCCCGAAGTAAACGCAGCCGCAGTTGTTTTTTCTAACGGCATTATCGCTAACCCGAATTGCACGACGATTCAGCTTTTAACCGCCGTAGCGCCTTTGCACAAAGCGTACGGCATAAAGCAAATGATAGTAAACACATACCAGGCGGTCAGCGGCGCAGGCAGCGATGCTTTGAAAAAACTAAAATCCGGAGGCGAAGTTGACGGATACACACTAAAAGATAACGTCGTTGCAAAAATCGATGACTTTTGCGATAACGGATACACAAAAGAAGAAATGAAAATCAAAAACGAAACGGCAAAAATTCTTTCGGAAAATATCAAAGTTTCGGCAACGTGCGTAAGAGTCCCCGTAAAATACGGGCATGCCGTATCCGCATATCTGACTTTTAGTCAGCGTGTAAGCGCATCCGACGCAATTAAAACTTTGGCATCGGCAAAAAACGTCGTTCTCTGTAACGTACCTACTCCCCAAAACAGTGTCGGCAACGACGGCGTAACCGTAGGACGAATACGAGAGGACGGCGACGGCTTATGGCTGTTTATCACGGCGGACAATTTGCGCAAAGGCGCTGCAACAAACGCAGTGCAAATAATAGAACTTTTGGAGGAGTAAATTATGAGTTTATTTTACGGAACGGCAGTGGCGTTAGTTACGCCCACAATCGGCAGCGAGATAAATTACGATGAGACGGATAAACTCGTCGAGCGTGTTACGAAAGGCGGAGCGAACGCATTAGTGGCTTTGGGAAGCACCGGCGAAGCGGCGACGCTCGACAACATTCAAAAAGAAAACTTTGTTTCCTACATACGCAAAAAGACTGATATGCCGTTAATTGTAGGCGTAAGTAGCAATAATCCTGATACGGTGATTAAAAATTGCGACATGGCTATGCGAATCGGCGCAGACGGCGCACTAATCGCAACTCCGTTTTACAACAAATGCACTCAGGATGGCGCCTACGAATTTTTCAAATACATAGCAAACAAAATATCACTCCCCTTTATTGTGTACAACGTCCCTGCTCGCACGGGGTTTAATCTCTTACCGACAACAACCGCCCGTATTTGCCGAATAAAAGGAGCGGACGGAATAAAAGAAGCAAGCGGCTCTCTTGCGCAAATACAAAAATGTCTTGCGCTCGGTTTAAACGTATACAGCGGCGACGACGCACTCACTGCCGAGACCTGCATGTACGGCGGAAACGGCGTAATTTCGGTAGCCGCTAACGTTGCCCCAAAGCAAATGTCGCAAATAACGTCTTTATGCAGACAAGGCAAAACTAACGAAGCAGCAAAAATTCAATTCGACTTATTACCTCTTATCGAAACGCTTTTCAGCGAAGTCAACCCTATTCCCGTGCGAGCAGCGCTTAAGCTCGTAGGAATCGATTGCGGAAAACCGAGACTTCCAATGACGGAAGCAACTGCAGCAACAATAGAGAAACTTAAAATTCAACTTAAGGAGCTGAACATAACATGATAAAAACTTATATTTACGGCATTTCCGGCAAAATGGGAAAAACGATTACGGAATGTTTGCCGGACGACTTTGCTCTTGTAGGCGGTGCCGACAGCCGCCATACAGACAAGTGCGGTGCCGACGTAATAATCGATTTTTCATCGCCGGCGGCGACGTCCAAAGTAATTAAACTTGCAGATAAAATGAGCTGCCCTGTTGTTATCGCAACCACCGGACACAACCAATCGCAAATCGAAGAAATCCGCAAATGCGCAACTCGCCACGCCGTGCTTATGTCTGGCAATATGAGCATAGGCATACATCTGATAATGCAGATGTGCAAAGATTTAAAAGGAATAGCCGATTGTGAAATTGTAGAAACGCACCACCGCTCAAAAAAAGATGCGCCATCGGGAACTGCCCTTATGTTAAAAGAAGCTTCGGGAGCAAAGGCAATCCATTCGCTGCGACTGAGTTCGGTTATAGGACAGCATACGATAACATTCGGATTAGATGACGAAATAATCACCGTTACTCATACGGCGCTAAGTCGCAAACTATTCGCTTTAGGCGCAATAAAAGCGGCAAAATGGCTGATAACCATGCCTCCGTCTCTATACAACTTCGATGACTTTATAAATTCGTCTACGCATTACTATAATTACAATTCGGAAAGATAAACAAAAAAACTTCGATACGTATTTAAGTTTTTGACACCAAAAACTTAAATCGAACGTGCCTGTTTTTATGCATTATAATAAACTGTATTTAAGCGTTAAAAATCCGTCGCTATCTGCGACGGATTTTTAAATTTACCAATCTTCTTTTACCGATATTTTTACATCGTCGTAAAAGTCAAAATACTTACGTTTGAAGGCTTCTGCCTCTTTGCGCTGTTTCTCTTTTTTTATCTGTTCCTGTGTCTTAACAGCGTCCTTATCCTTTGACGTTACTTTAGGCGTTTGCATCTTCTTCGCCGTCCGCAACTTCGAAATCAAACGTTTGATCGTCCTTCACCCTTACGTCTTCGGGATAAATACGCTTGTAACGCTTCATGCCGGTACCTGCAGGTATCTGCTTACCGATAATGACGTTTTCCTTAAGACCGATAAGCGGATCGACTTTGTTTTTGATAGCCGCTTCGGTAAGCACTCTTGCCGTTTCCTGGAAGGATGCTGCCGAAAGGAAAGATTCGGTAGCAAGTGCCGCTTTTGTGATACCGAGCAAGGTGTGTTTTGCGACTGCGGGTCTGCCGTAATTTTCCATAGTGTGAGTGTTCACCTCGTCGAATGCCGAGAGGTCAACCATTGCGCCGGGGAGGAATTCGGTATCACCGCTATCTTCGACTCTGACCTTTTTAAGCATCTGTCTGACAATAACTTCGATGTGCTTGTCGTTTATCTGAACGCCTTGGCTTCGATATACCGATTGAACTTCTCTAAGAATATAGTCCTGAACGTACTTACGTCCTTTGGTACGAAGAATATCGTGCGGATTGATAGGACCTTCGGTAAGTGCGTCGCCTGCCATAACCGTACAACCCTCACTGATATTGGGCTTGAGTTTTGCGGTGTAAGGTATGGAATAAGATTCTTCTTTTTCGTTTTCGCACTTAACGATGATGTCACGCTTTCCGTCTTTTTCGATAATGGAAACTGTGCCGCCGTGTTCTACGACTATAGCTACGCCCTTGGGCTTACGAGCTTCGAACAATTCTTCGACTCTCGGAAGACCTCTGGTTATATCTTCGGCAGCTGCGACACCGCCGGTGTGGAACGTTCGCATGGTAAGCTGAGTACCCGGCTCGCCTATAGACTGAGCTGCGATGATACCAACTGCCTCGCCGATACGTACCGGCGTAGAACCTGACATGTCTTTGCCGTAGCATTTTACGCAAACGCCGTGTTTGCTCTTACAGGTAAGAACGGTACGTATGGTAACGCCCTCGATACCTGCGTTCTGAATAGCCTTTGCCATATCCTCGGTAATAAACTCGTTACATTTTACCATTACGGCGCCTGTAGTCGGATTAATTACGTCTTGAGCGGCATATCTGCCGTTGAGACGATCGGCAAGCGACTCTATAACCTGATTTCCTTCCATGATTGCTGTAGTGTATACGCCCTTAGGAGCAAATCCTTCGCAACAATCGTCTTCTCTTACTATAACGTCCTGAGATACGTCTACCAATCGACGAGTAAGGTATCCCGAGTCCGCAGTCTTAAGTGCGGTATCCGCAAGACCTTTTCGTCCGCCGTGAGAAGAAATGAAATATTCCAAAACCGAAAGACCTTCTCGGAAAGACGAACGAACGGGAATTTCCAAAGTTTTACCTTGCGGGTTAGTCATAAGACCACGCATACCGGAAAGCTGAGCAATCTGTTTCATGCTACCACGTGCACCGGATACTGCCATCATGTTGATCGGGTTAAACTTGTCGAGCGTCTTTTTGAGCGCTTTCGTTACTTCGTCGTTTGCTACCGTCCACTCGTTGACAACGAGCTTGTACTTTTCGTCTTCGGTCATAAGACCTCTATCGTAAAGTTTTTCGATGTTTATAACTCTCTTTTCCGCCTCGTCCAAAATACCCTTCTTTTCTTTGGGTATGTTCATATCGAATACGGACGTGGTTATTGCGCCGATGGTAGAATATTTATAACCGAGCGATTTTATGCTGTCCAAAACTTTAACGGTTTCGGTTGCGCCCTTAAGCTTAAAGGTAGTATCTACTATCTCTTGCAATTTCGACTTATCCACGCATACGTCGATTTCCAAAGTAAAGGGATTGGATGCGTCGCCATGCTTTATAGAGCCGTCTTCGGCTTCGTACAATTTAAGACCGAGATCCTGCGGAATAATTTCGTTAAATATAATTCTGCCGACGGTAGTTTGAACACGTTTAGAAACGGGTTTACCGTCAATTTCTCTGGTTACTCTAACCCAGATTTTACTCTGAAGCTCGATTTCTTTGTTAGCGTATGCCATCTTGGCTTCGTCTTTGTCACAGAAGATTTTGCCTTCGCCCTTAGCTCCCTGCTTGGAAATGGTAAGATAGAAACATCCGAGTACCATATCCTGCGTGGGCGAACATACCGGTCTGCCGTCACTGAGCTTTAGAATGTTGTTTGTGGCGAGCATCAAGAACCTTGCCTCTGCTCTCGCTTCTATAGAAAGAGGTACGTGCACTGCCATCTGGTCGCCGTCGAAGTCGGCGTTAAATGCGCCGCACGCAAGCGGATGAAGCTTTATAGCTCTGCCTTCGACAAGTACGGGTTCAAACGCCTGTATGCCGAGACGGTGAAGTGTGGGCGCACGGTTTAAAAGCACGGGATGCTCCTTGATAACTCCTTCGAGAACGCCCCAAACCTCTTTGCCCGCTCTCTCCACTATACGTTTTGCAGTCTTGATGTTGTGCGTTTTGCCCTGAGCTACGAGTTGGTGCATTACGAACGGCTTAAAGAGTTCGAGCGCCATTTCCTTGGGAAGACCGCACTGATACATCTTTAATTCGGGACCTACTACTATAACCGAACGTCCGGAGTAGTCCACACGTTTTCCGAGAAGGTTTTGACGGAATCTACCCTGTTTACCTCTGAGTAGTCCGCTGAGAGATTTAAGTTCTCTGTTGCCTGCTCCTGAAACCGCCTTGCCTCGTCTGCCGTTATCGATAAGCGAGTCTACGGCTTCCTGAAGCATACGTTTTTCGTTACGGATTATAATATCGGGCGCCTGTATCTCCAAAAGCTTCTTCAATCTGTTGTTACGATTGATGACTCTGCGATACAAATCGTTTAAGTCGCTGGTTGCGTATCTGCCGCCGTCAAGCTGAACCATGGGTCTGAGTTCGGGCGGAAGTACGGGAAGAACGTCAAGTACCATCCACGTGGGATCCGTGCCGTTTTTAAGGAATGCGTCAAGGATATCCAAACGCTTAATGGCTTTTACTTTCTTCTGACCTGTGGAGTTTTCTACAATAGCCTTAACTTCGTCGTACTCCTTTTTAAGGTCCACTCTCGAAAGCATTTCTTTTACTGCTTCGGCACCCATACCGACTCTGAACGCCTTAGGTCCGTACTGTTCCTGGAAAGAAAGCACTTGTGCATCCGAAAGGACTTGCTTATACTGCAATTCGGTCTCGCCGGGATCGAGCACTATGAACGAAGCGAAGTATACGACTTGCTCAAGCGCTTTGGGGGGAATATCCAGTAGCAAACCTATACGACTCGGCACGCCTCTAAAATACCAGATATGCGTCACGGGAGCGGCAAGTTCTACGTGTCCCATACGCTCTCTACGCACCTTTGCTCTGGTAACTTCTACGCCGCACTTGTCGCAGATAACTCCTTTATATCTCACTCTCTTATATTTTCCGCAATAACACTCCCAATCCTTGGTAGGTCCAAAGATACGTTCGCAGAACAAACCGTCTCTTTCGGGTTTTTGGGTACGGTAGTTAATCGTTTCGGACTTGGTAACCTCGCCGTGCGACCATTCTCTGATTTTGTTAGGTCCGGCAATTGCGATTTGCATCGAGTCAAAATTGTTTAATTCAAACATTATTACTTCCTCCTACCCTTAGTCGTTATCGTCGTGAATATCGAGACCGAATATGTCTTCGTTCTCATCCACGTCGGAATCGGCAAACGGATCGTCCACGTCGAAATCGAACGTATCGTCGTCTGCAAGTATGTCTACGGGTTCGTGCTCGGAACCGAGATCGCCGTCGAATGCGTCTTCTTTGCCGATGGAAATTTCGTCGTCAAAGGTTACGCTGCCTCTTTCGTACTTGGGCATATGCTCGTCGAGTTCCTCGTTATCTTCCATGAGCTCGCGAATAGCAATCTCTTCGTGATTTTCGGTAAGAACTTTGACGTCGAGAGCAAGAGACTGCAACTCCTTGATAAGTACCTTAAACGATTCGGGAATGCCGGGTTCGTTGAGATTAAGACCTTTTACTATAGACTCGTAAGTCTTTACTCTGCCTACCACGTCGTCGGATTTTACAGTCATTATTTCTTGCAAAATGTTGGCTGCGCCGTATGCATACAATGCCCAAACTTCCATTTCTCCGAAACGTTGTCCGCCGAATTGCGCCTTGCCGCCTAAAGGCTGCTGCGTTACGAGAGAGTACGGTCCGGTAGAACGAGCGTGAATCTTATCGTCTACAAGGTGAATAAGTTTTATCATGTACATATAGCCTACCGTGGAGCGATTTTCGAAAGGCTCGCCGGTTCTGCCGTCGTACATCTGAATTTTGCCGTCCACTTTACCGTCGGTTATAAAACCGTTCTGCTCCAACAAATCGTGTATATCGCTTTCGAGCGCACCGTCAAAGGTCGGCGTTGCCACCTTCCATCCGAGCGCTTTGGCAACAAGTCCGAGATGCACTTCGAGTACCTGACCTATGTTCATTCGGGAGGGTACGCCGAGGGGGTTAAGCACTATTTGAAGGGGAGTACCGTCTGCCATAAACGGCATATCTTCTTGCGGTAAAATACGAGAAATTACGCCCTTGTTACCGTGTCTGCCCGCCATTTTGTCACCGACGGATATCTTACGTTTTTGAGCAATGTAAACTCTGACGAGCTTGTTTACGCCGGGGCTCATTTCGTCTCTATTGGCTCTCGTAAATACTTTTACGTCTACTACTATACCGCCTTCGCCGTGAGGAACTCTGAGCGAAGTATCTCTGACTTCCCTCGCCTTTTCGCCGAATATGGCTCGAAGCAATCTCTCCTCGGGAGTAAGTTCGGTCTCGCCCTTAGGCGTAACCTTACCTACCAATATATCGCCGGAATCGACCTCGGCGCCGATACGTATAATACCGTCTTCGTCGAGGTTTTTGAGCGCATCGTCACCGACGTTGGGAATATCTCTGGTTATTTCCTCTTCGCCGAGCTTAGTGTCTCTAGCTTCGGTTTCGTGCTCTTCGATGTGAATGGAAGTAAACACGTCGTCTTTAACGATCTTTTCGCTGATAAGTATAGCGTCCTCGTAGTTATAACCTTCCCACGACATGAAACCTACTAAAATGTTTCTGCCGAGGGCAAGCTCGCCGCCGTTGGTCGAATGTCCGTCCGCCAAAACTTCGCCAGCTTTTATAACCTGATTTTTACTTACTATGGGACGTTGGTTAATGCAAGTACCTTGGTTGGACGACTGGAATTTCTTCATGGTATACGAAGCTATCGTTCCGTCTTCTTCCTCGATCTTGATTTCGTCTGCGTCTACGTATACGACTTTGCCGCCCTTGCGAGCGATTACCATTACGCCTGAGTCGTACGCTATACGATGCTCCATACCCGTTCCGACAATGGGCGATTCGGGCTTAAGCAAGGGAACTGCCTGTCGCTGCATGTTGGATCCCATGAGCGCACGGTTGGTATCGTCGTTTTCAAGGAAAGGTATAAGCGCAGTAGCGACGGATATCATCTGTCGGGGAGAAACGTCTATATAATCTATTTCGTCACGAGAAATTTCCGCTATGTCTTCTCTGTAGCGCATAAGCACACGTTCGTTAACGAACCAGCCGTTTTCGTCAAGCGGCTCCGTAGCTTGCGCCACTCTGTATCTGTCTTCTTCGTCTGCAGCAAGGTATCTTACGCCTTCGGGTCCGGGAACGACTCTCTTGTTCTTTTTGTCCACCATACGATACGGAGCTTCGATAAAGCCGTACTCGTTGATGCGAGCGTAAGACGAAAGCGATGATATAAGTCCTATGTTCTGTCCTTCGGGAGTCTCTATGGGGCAAAGACGAGAATAATGCGTATAGTGAACGTCTCGAACTTCGAAAGAAGCACGTTCTCTGTTAAGTCCGCCGGGGCCGAGCGCAGACAACTTACGTTTGTGCGTAAGCTCCGCTATGGGATTTGTCTCGTCCATAAACTGAGACAACTGGCTGGAACCGAAGAACTCTTTAATCGCACTTGACACGGGACGGATATTGATGAGGTTTTGCGGAGTAAGTTCTGCATCCGACTGAATTTGCATTCTCTCCCTGATAACTCTCTCCAGTCTTGCGATACCGATACGGAACTGATTTTGAAGCAACTCGCCTACCGAACGAACTCGACGATTGGCAAGGTGGTCTATATTGTCTACCGAACCTATCTCGTATCTGAGACCGATAAGGTAATTTACGGTAGCTATCACGTCGTCTATGAGAATATGCTTAACGATAAGGTTATCAACGTTCTTTGCGATAAGTCCCATCAAAACTTCTTCGGAACCTTCCGCTTCGTCGATAAGCTTCTTAAGCGTGGGATAATGTACCATTTCGTTAATGCCGAGATCTTTGGGATTACACGACACATAACCGTTAAGCTCTACCATGTTATTGCCGGTGATTACATGATGATACGGTTCGGAGGAAACCACGATGTCGACTTCGTTTATACCTGCGTTTTGAATACGATAGGCGGTTTCTTCGTCGATCACCTCGCCTTTTTTAACGTACAAAACACCGTCGTCGTCGATAACGTCACCGTTTGCGACCTGTCCGGCTATTCTTGCTCTCAAAGCAAGTTTTTTGTTGAATTTATATCTACCGACTCTGCTGAGATCGTACTTACGACGATCGAACATAAGTCCTTCGAAGTAGCCTCGTATACTGTCTACGTTGGGAACTTCGCCGGGACGAAGTTTGCGGTTAAGTTCTATGAGAGCTTCCTCTTCCGTCTTGGTAGGATCTTTTTCACACGTATTGCGGATAAGCTCGCTGTCGTGGAAAAGCTTTGTTATGTCTTCGTCCGTACCGAATTTGTTTTCTTCGGGCTGAGTAGCTGACAAAGCACGAAGAAGTACCGATGCGGGAACTTTACGCGTACGGTCTACATGTACCCACAAAAGCCCTTGCGAATCTTCTTCGAATTCGAGCCAAGCGCCTCGAGAAGGAATATTTGTTGCCATATAGTACGCCTTACCGGTCTTGGGATCCTTTTGAAGATCGAATACTACACCGGGAGAACGAACGAGCTGACTTACGACTACACGTTCCGCACCGTTAATAATAAACGAACCGTTAGGCGTCATGAGCGGGAAATCGCCCATAAACACGTCTTGTTCGATGGCGTTTTCCACTTCGCCGTTTTCGCCGTAAATCTCCAATCTTACACGGACTTTAAGCGCAGTGGCAAAAGTTGCGTCTCTGTCTTTACATTCTTTTTCGGTGTACTTGGATTTTCCGTCGAGATGATGATCGAGGAAATGAAGTGCAATCCTACCCGAGAAGTCTGTAATCGGCGAAAAATCTTTGAGAACTTCGTCTATACCATGCTCTAAAAATTCATTGTAAGACGCCTTCTGGACTTCGATAAGCTGCGGCATCTCGATAACTTCCTGCACCTGAGCAAACGAAAGTCTTTCGCTGTTGCCGTACTTTACCTTTCTTATGGTTCTTTCGGACATTTATAATCTCCTTTTTTTGGAGCAGGTTTCCGTCAAAAGCAGAAACTCCGCATAATACGCATTTTTTAAATGTACTACTTTTTGGCAATAAATGTCAAGTGATTTAAACTAAAAAAAGTCAAAAATATTTTTTCCGAAATTTTTTTGTTGCATTTTTGTTTTTGCTCGTTTACACAATCTCACTTTTCGACGTTATTCCTCCCGATTCGTCAAAAAGCAACGACAGAAGTTATCTCACGGATGGCGCTCTACATCGACCGCAAATATTGTGATAAATATAATACCGAATGTTCCGCACTTCGGACGATAACGCCTGTCATTCGCTTTGAACGGTTAATATGCAGAAGCCTGGACACGGCGAATCAAGGCGACTTATCAAAATGAGATTTAACGCATCTCCTATCGAAAATCGACAAATTTTAAGTATGCCGGCAGCTATTTGTATATGCTCTTCGCCCACGTCACGGCATTTTGCAGAAAAAATGCAGCGTTCGGATTTAGCTTTCATACAAAACAAAAATACGACTCTCTGCATAGTAAGAGAATCGTATTCGTTCCGGTCGTTTCAAATTTCTTTTATGTCGCTATCGTCGCAAGTCGTTCTGCTTTTAAAACGCAACGAATTTGCGATAACAAATATATAATTTAACGATATGGAATTGTTGCAAAAAAACGATTATTTGCTGAAATGTTCCAAGTATTTGTCTACGTGATTTTTTACGGAATTCTTCGCTCCGATTACTTGCACCGTTTTAGCGTCGATACGCATTTTTTTAATAACGCTACCGAGTTTTTCAAGCGACGATTCGTCTATGGAATATACGTCCGTCAAGTCGATAATTACGTTTTCGCATGCGGAAGTCGCTTCGATTGCTTTCATAAACCTGGAGTAATTGACAAAGAAAACGGAACCCTTTACCTTAATCGTACCCTCTTCTTGCGTCACGGAAAGACCTTTTTTGAAACTTTTTACGTTAAGAATAAGCGCAAGCGCAATACCTCCGATTACGCCGTACGTAAGATCAAGCACCACAGTCAACAAGCACGTCACAATCAAAATCGCCGTATCTCGTTTTCCGAACGCAGCAAGTTTTGCAAACAGTCGGAAACGGCTCATATTTATAGCCACCGACACGAGTATTGCCGCAAATACGGCAAGCGGCACAAACTTCATTACACCCATAAGGGCAAAATACATTATCAGTATCACAACGGCATGTGTCATACCGCAAATCGGACTTTTTGCGCCGTTTTCTATACCTGCCGCCGTTCGGGCAATAGCTCCCGTCGCAGGTAACCCGCCCAAAAGCGACGAACCTATATTGGCTATTCCCTGCCCGATAAGTTCCTGATTGGCGTCGAACGTTGTCCCCGTCATCCCCGCAGCCACGGTAGCAGACAAAAGGCTTTCGATAGCGCACAAGAAAGTAATTACTAGCGTAGGAACAATAAGCGAACCTAACTTTATATCTTTTACCGACGAAAAATCGGGCAGTTCGAATCCTGCTTTTATATCGCCGTAACGAGAACCTATTGTAGCCACGCTCGCACCAAAACACTCGTTAAGCAGCAACGTCAGCAAAGTGCAGACGATGAGCGCAACAAACGACGCAGGAATTTTTTTGCTGAGCTTTGGCAAAAATATCACGCATGCAAGTCCGCAAGCAGCCACTATCGCCGTCGCTACGTCAAAGCTCCCTATTCCTCCGATAATGCCGATCAACTTACCTACTCCGCCGTTATTCAGAGCTTCGATACCGAGCGCCGAACACGGCGACACTGTCAAACCGAAAAAATCTTTGACTTGTCCGAGAATTAGCGTAATACCGATACCCGTCGTAAAGCCTATAGTAATCGGGTACGGAAAAAACTTCATTACGTTACCGGCTTTTAGTATACCTAACAGAATCAACAAAACGCCTGCCGCAGCGCCTGAAAGCGCAAGTCCTATAAGGCCTATATCGGGATTACTTAAGTAGCCGAAAAGTATAACTACAAAAGCAGCAGTCGGACCGCCTATTTGGTACGGACTGCCTCCGAATGCGGAAATAAGAAATCCGGCTATAATCGCCGTAACTATTCCGTACCCGATGCCGTTTGCGCTAACGCTTTGCGGCACCGATTGTATTCCCAATGCGATGGATAGCGGCAACGCTATAATTGCTACCATCAACCCTGCCATAAGGTCTGACAGAATGTATTCTTTTTTGTACGTCTTGAACGACTTAATCAACTGAGGCATGTGCGCTTCTTCCTTTGTTATCGTTGCGCCGGGCAAAAACCCGACCTGCGCATTATAATTCATCGCATAGCCGGTTGTCAAACAATCGGCAGAAGTTTTTTCCGTTGTCTGGTTTTTTCGCACATAACGCCTTCACCGTTTTACTGCAACCGGAGTTCTTTATCCCAAACAACGTATTTCAAATGCAATATTTCCCTCCGCAAAGGCATCGAAAAACTCAGGGATGACGATTGAAATCCCTGAATTATACTTATTCCGCAATAATACTTATCCTATAACGTACTTATATCAGAAACACGTTTTTCGCACTAAGCAAAACATTCTCAGTCGAAATGTTCTTTTGCATATTCTACAGCGTTCTTTACGACTTCAAGCGAAGCATAAGGAGACTGAATACGTTTTGAATATTTGCGACTTCGACGACAGGTTTGGCAAAAGATGCGGCAGTCCGCAAAACGCCGTAAATTCGGTTTCGTTAGTCGCTATTAAAAGTAATTTCAAATTTTCCGGTGAACGGTTAAATACCAGCGAGGTAATTACGGCATACAAAAAATTGCTTTTACCGGAACCGGAACTGCCGACGACAAGCATATTTGCCGCCACAGATAAATTGCACGTTTCGTACTCGTTTTTTGCGTTCTTGCCCGGTACAATTATCAAATCATTGCCGTCTTGTTCAGGCAGCTTTTTAAGCCGACGACTTCTCGACTTTTTCTCGGAATTTCTACGCAAAAAACTACTTTTTTATCAAAGTAACAGCGAACAGGCGTTTTCGTTGTCAAGGAAAGCCCCGACTTAAAATCTTAAACTTTTTTTCAATGATAAACAATTCGAATTGATTACGTTATACGTTATAACCGTAGGTCCGACAAAATAAGATTGTATTTCGGCAATTATTCCGATTTTGCTTAATTCGTCGATTATATTTTGTTTATTTCCCTTAATAAAATCTTCGTCTGCTTTCAACTCCGTTTCATTAACTTTACAATCGAGCAACTCTACCGGAATTCGGTATTCTTTCATAGTAATCCTCCGCACATGTTTTCTTTCTTTCGGAAAATACATTTAAGGTCTTTCGCCATCGAAACAAATATACTTTTTGAAAAAGCGACATAAAGACAATTTATAATGAGTTTTATCGTAATATAACCGGCTTTAATCCGATTGTCATGGCAATCGGCGCCGAATTACGGCTGCTACCTTGTCGTTAACGTCAATGCACCGGCCGATTTATCCGCATTTTTCTCTAATCCGCAATCTAAGCGCATATCACGATTATTTATAAGCGTACCGACATCGTCTACATGCCGACGCCAAAAATTCATAACACATACTTCGATAAAAAACAGCGTCTGCGCAACACTTTCGCACTCGGCTACGAGGCAATAAAAGTCTCTCGGTGGAAACTATGACGAAAATCGTCGCATTAGAAGCCTTTACATGAGATCTGTTATAATATCGTTCATAACGTAAAAAGCTTTATCGGAAAGCTTTATACGATCGCCGTCTATATAAATAAGATCGGAAAGCACCAACCGCTCTATCTGCTCTTTCCGTTCGTTAAGTATGTCAAATCCGAAGTCGAACAGTCGGGAAATGCTTAGTCCTGCAGCCGTTCGCAGCGACAGCATAATGTATTCTTCGGCGAAGTCGCATTTTTCCTTACTCGCAACAAAATCACCGCCTACATACTTATCGAAGTCGTCGGTATTTGCTATTCGTACGCCTTTTACGAGCGAATGTGCAGAAACGCCGAAGCCGTAGTAGTCGGACAAATCCCAATAAGAACTATTATGTTTACTCTCGTAACCGGGCAAACAAAAATTACTGACTTCGTATCTGCGGTAGCCTTTTTTGTTTAGGATGTCCGACATTACGTCGTACATATCCGCCTCGCCGTCTTCGTCGACGACAAATCCCGACTCTTTTAACACGGTGCCGTCCTCAACGGTAAGCGAATACGCCGATATATGCTGCGGGTTAAGTCCGGTCACAAAATCGACGGTAGACGCAAGGTCCTCTATCGTCTGCCCCGGAAGCCCCATCATTATATCTACGCTTTTGTTTTTTATGGGCGAAAGCGATTCCCATGCACGCAAAAAACTCGATAGATCGTGCGGTCTGTTTACGCATTTAAGCAGTTTGTCATTGGCAGTTTGCAGTCCTATGCTGACTCGATTTACTCCCGCAGAAATTATCTCGTCGCAAAATTCTTTATCTACCGAATCGGGATTACATTCTACCGTTATTTCCTTTGCACGCATATCGCAAGCCTTTGATAACGAATCGAATATCTCTTTAAGCATCCCTCTTTCCAACATGGACGGTGTGCCGCCACCCACGTAAACGGTATCGACGCTCACCCACTTATCGAGTCTACTTTCTATTTCTTTCTTTAGGACTTCGACATATTTTCGTCTGCAAAAAAGCGGCGCACCGGATACGAATGCGCAATACGTACACCTCTGTTTGCAAAACGGTATATGTATGTAAATTCCTGCCACTTTTTCTCCTTATGTCTGCGACGTCGACGGTAGCGTAAATAAACATTTTACGTAAAAATATATACGTATACGAAAATCTGCGACAAATGCTACGGCAGCACTTTAACACTTTTAGTATACGGCAAAAACGTCGCATGTCGAAATTCTTAGCATCGAACTCTTATGTCCGGGTTTCCGCAATCTGCAAAAGCCGTTGTCGCTGCGACATTGTTCGTATTAATGCCGTTTTTTCCATACAGAAGTTCATTCGCATAGCAGATTAAACCGCTACGCTCATACTCAAAACAAGTTGTCGGTCTATATCGTTTCGTTGAATTTTCAGATTACTTCTAAAACCGTAATTATTTAATTCCGCAAATGCGCCGAAGTCATAACAAACAGAAAACGACCATACGTATAAACAATTTCCGCACTATACTATATAACTTGAGCCGTCTGTGAATCTAATTATCAATTATCGTCGTCAAGCTTTAATACAGACATAAACGCTTCGCTGGGCACTTGTACCGTGCCTACCTGTCGCATACGTTTTTTGCCCTCTTTTTGTTTTTCGAGCAATTTCTTTTTTCGGGAAATATCGCCGCCGTAGCACTTTGCCAAAACGTCTTTACGCACCGCTTTGACGGTTTCTCTCGCTATGACTTTTCCCCCTATAGAAGCCTGTATAGGTATCTCGAACTGTTGACGAGGTATGACGTCTTTTAACTTTTCGGCAAGCATTCTGCCCCTCGAATACGCTTTGTCCCGATGAACAATAATACTGAGCGCATCGCAAACGTCACCGTTAAGCATAATATCCATTTTTACCAAATCGCTCGGTCTGTATCCTTTTATTTCGTAATCGAGACTCGCATATCCTCTCGTTCGGGACTTAAGCGAATCGAAAAAGTCGTAAACTATTTCGTTAAGAGGCATAACGTATCTCATCTTAACTCTGTTTTTGTCAAGATAAACCATATCTATATATTCGCCTCTTTTGTTTTGACACAGCTCCATTATGCCGCCGATGTACTCGGGCGGCGTATAAATGTCGGCATTTACTACAGGCTCCTCGATATGGTCTATTTCTTGAGGATTAGGTAAATTGCTCGGGTTTGTTACCGTCAGCATATTGCCGGTAGTCTTGTATACGTTGTAATTAACACCGGGAGCAGTCGTAATAAGATCGAGGTTAAACTCTCTCTCAAGCCGCTCCTCTATAATTTCCATATGGAGCAACCCCAAAAAGCCGCAACGGAATCCGAATCCGAGAGCTGCGGAATTCTCTTGTTCGTAATAGAGCGCAGCGTCGTTAAGTTTCAAACGTTCGAGCGCATCTCTCAGGTCGTTATATTTGCTTCCGTCAACGGGGAAAATGCCGCAATAAACAACCGGCAAAACCTTTTTGTAACCCGGGCAAGGCTCTGCGCAAGGATTAAGCGCATCGGTAATAGTATCGCCCGGAGCCGTTTCGGAAACGTTCTTTATACTTGCGCATATGTAACCGACTTCACCGGCGTCGAGCCGCTCCGACGGCATAGCCTTCGGCGTAAACACGCCCACTTCCGTAACGTCGTAAACGGCGCCCGTAGACATCATCTTTATCTTATCGCCCACTTTAACGCTGCCGTCCTTTATCCTTACAAGACAAACCGCCCCTTTGTAATTGTCGTAGTACGAGTCAAAAATCAACGCCTTGAGCGGAGCATCCTCTTTGCCTTTGGGCGCAGGGAAATAATCGACGACTTTTTCAAGCACCTCTTCGATATTTATACCTTCTTTTGCGCTGACAAGCGGCGAAAGCGAAGTGTCCAAGCCTACAAGCTCTTCGACCTCTTGCTTTGCTCCTTCCGGATCGGCAGAAGGAAGATCTATCTTGTTTATTACAGGCAATATGGTCAAATCGTTATCTATGGCTAAATATACGTTGGCGAGGGTTTGCGCCTCAACGCCTTGAGTGGCGTCCACTATAAGCAAAGCTCCCTCACAAGCTGCAAGCGATCGGCTGACTTCGTAATTAAAGTCTATATGTCCCGGAGTATCGATAAGGTTAAGTTCATAAGTTTCGCCATCTTTAACGTAATTCATTTTAACCGGGGTAAGCTTTATGGTAATGCCTCGTTCTCTCTCTATATCCATACTATCGAGCAGCTGATCTTCCATATCTCGTTTTGCAACGGTGCCGGTAACTTCCATAAGTCTGTCTGCCAACGTAGACTTGCCGTGATCGATATGCGCTATAATGCAAAAATTTCTGATTTTACTCTGCCTGTTCATAAACTATGGTAATATCTCCGAAAAAATTAGCTACGAGAATTGATTTAACATTTGCCGATATTTAAACAAAAATAAAGCCTTCGTTAAATCACAACACCGTGATTAAGAAAATTCTTGCGATTAGTATACAATAAATTAGTCAAAATTGCAATTAAAATTTAAAAAAAACAAAATTTTTTATGTCGACTCGCAGATTTTATTTGTATTGACGACATAAGATATGTTAGAATGAATGGAGAAATTTTGATATTGACTTATGGAGATATAAATGAAAGATATTCAATGGTTATTATCTACTCCTGTTGCGCACAGAGGACTACATAACGCCGAACTTCCCGAAAATTCCATAGGCGCATTCGAGAACGCTATCGAACACGGATTTCCGATAGAAATGGATTTGCACATCACGGATGACGGCGAACTTGTAGTGTTTCACGATTCGTCCTTAGGCAGAATGACCGGCAAAGACGGCTTTATAGAAAATTCGTCAAGCGCAATGCTTAAGGAACTGAGATTGGTAAACGGAGAAAAGAAGCCTACCGAATTTTCTATCCCCACTTTTGAAGAATTTTTGTCCTGCGTGGACGGCAAAGTTCCTCTTCTAATAGAGATTAAAAGTAAATCCGGCGTAGGCGCATTGGAAGAAAAAACAATTTCACTGTTGAGGGATTATAACGGCAAATACGCATTGCAATCGTTTAACCCGTTCTCTATAGAGTATTTTAAAAACAAGCTGCCCGATGCTCCCCGAGGCATCCTATCTTGCTTCTTTACCAAAGCGGATTTGAAGGGACGTTTTAAACGATACCTGCTTAAGACATTACATTTTAATAAATTGGCAAAACCGGACTTTGTTTCGTACAAAGCGGAAAACTTGCCAAACAAGTATGTAAATCGTTCAAAGCTCCCCGTACTTGCTTGGACGGTACGCAGTAACGAAATGCGAACTGCGCTTAACGGCATAGCCAACAATATTATTTTCGAGAATTTCATTCCGGAGAAATAAACGCTATTCAACCCAATCATAAATAATTATCAGTAAAAGAACTGCACGCCTGTCAAGAACGAACAGACGTGCGGCTTTTATTATGTTTAGCAATTTTCTGCAAAGTAATATACTCCCCCTATTCCTGGGCGACGTCATACAAACTCTATCCGCCTACACCTTTGCATTAAAATCTCGATTTCGCTATGCTTTTCTTACAAAGCATATATATCTACTAAGTCACTAAAAACAGAAAACGTACAGAACTTTCACTAACGCAGATAGGAAATCTTTTCACGTTCTTTTGCTTACTTTTCTTACAAGAAAAGTAAGTCAGAGAATACCTTTAATTTTTTCCATAAACTGTTTAATTCTCGCCTCATTTCCCTCGTCCTTGGGGCAATAGAAAACAGAGCCCACCAAAGAATCGGGCAAATACTGCTGTTTTACATAACCGCCGTAATCGTGCGGATACTTGTAAGGCTTGCGTCGATCCAAGGAAGAATTATTATTATTTCGCAGATGCGACGGCACATTAAGATCGGGCATGTTTTTACATACGTTTTGAGCGGCATTCATAGCAGTAACGACGCTATTTGATTTAGGTGAAACACAAATGTAAATTATCGCATGAGCTAAAGGCAATGCGCCTTCCGGCATGCCGATTCGTTCGTAAGCAGTCATCGCCGCAACCGTCATTATAAGAGCATTGCTGTTAGCCAATCCGACGTCTTCGCTACTATGCGCAATCATTCGCCTAAAAATTATGAGAGGATCCAGCCCCGCCTCGATAAGCATAAACGCCCAGTACAAAGCGGCGTCCGCATCCGAACCTCTAAGCGATTTACAAAATGCGCTAAGCATATCGAAATACTTACTTTCGTCGACCGAAATTGCCTTACGCTGAATAGATTGCTCGGCAACCGACTTATCTATACAAATTATCCCGTTTACGGGCGGCGTTGTAAGCGCAGCAAGCTCTAAAGCGTTAAGAGCGTTGCGCATATCGCCGCCACTGCAATACGCAAGGTGCCTTGCAGCATCTTCGTCAAGCTTAACGTTCATGTTGCCGAGTCCTCGCTCCTTATCTGTTGCGGCTCGAAACAACCCGTCCATAACATCCTGTTCCGAAAGCGACTTCAGTTCAAATACTCTGCACCTCGACACAATAGCTCTCGTCATCGAAAGATAAGGATTTTCGGTAGTAGAACCTATAAAAATTATACTACCGTCCTCTATCGCACTGAGAACGCAATCAGACTGAGCCTTATTCCACCTATGGCACTCGTCCAAAAGCAAATAAGTGCGTTTTCCGTACACTCTAAGTCGCTCTCGTGCCTCATCAATCACCTTCTTCGCATCTGCCACTCCACTCGAAACGGCGTTCAACTTTACAAAATGCGCATTTGTAGACGACGCAACGATACCGGCAAGCGTAGTCTTGCCCACTCCCGGCGGTCCGAAAAAGATGCAGCTACCTAATTTGTCGGCTTTTATGGCTCGCTTAAGCAAAGAGCCGTCGTAAAGCAAATGTTTTTGTCCGAAAAACTCGTCTAACGTAGTTGGTCTCATACGATCCGCCAGCGGAGCGAGTTTTTGAGAATAATCCAAAGTATCGAAAAGGTCCATACAAAAATTATAACACAATCTTTAACGATAAACAACCTTTTTTTAAGTTAAACTTTTCGTACGATTATTTCTTTGCCGTTTAAAGAAGCTTTTATAGGGATTCGCTCCATGCTTAAAGCGGTATTTCCCAAATAATACTTCCACTTTTTGCCCTCGCCATTTTCTATACTAATTACAAAGGAAGCGGCAGGCAGTGAAACTTTAACTTTTACGTTTTTTATGCACGAAGGCAAGTGCGGCACAACTTTAACCGAATTGCTGCCTATCTCTATCCCCAAAAGATATTTTACCAAAGCTACATAAAACCACGATGCTGCCCCCGTATACCAACTCCAGCCGCCTTTTCCTGCCGGCTCAGCATAAACGTCGGCGCTCACCACATAAGGTTCGACTTCGTATCTTTTCACATCGAGCGAAGTGAGACTGTGATTTATCGGATTCAACATTTTTATAAGCGAATATGCAAAATCGTCATGACCGCTTTCCAGCAAAGCGATTACATACCAAATCGCTCCGTGCGTATACTGTCCACCGTTTTCCCTTACGCCTGCGGGATATTCCCCTATATATCCTATTCGATTATCTGTAATCGGCGGAGTAAGTAACTTAATTATTTTGTTATCGAAATCTATAAGTTTACGTGCAGCCGAAAGCATTGCAAGCGAAGCACGCTTTTTTTCCGCTACGCCGCTAAGCACTGCGAAGCTCTGAGTTATAAGATCTATACGACAAAAATCACTTTTCGAACTACCCAATCTTTCGCCGTCGTCGGTAATCGCTCGAAGATACCATTCGCCGTCCCACGACCTTTCGATACCGTTTTTTAGCCGTCCCATAAGCGAAACATACTTTCGCCTATCCGGTAAATACTGCAAAAATTTCGATATAACGTAATAGAGAAACATGCTCCCGAACACCGTTTCGCCTTTTCCGTAAACGCCGACTTTATCCATAGCGTCGTTCCAGTCGCCGCCGCCCATTAAAAGCAAGTCGTCGCTACCTATTGCGGATGAATCTATCGCCTTAATGCAATGAACCAGCAAAGTTTCGCTGTTTTGCGTACTTTCCATTTCACCGTATACGTCTTTACCTATGATACGAACGTTTTTTACATACGGAACCCGTTCGCTGAGTATGCTTTTGTCTCCGGTATAGGCAATGTATTCGGCAGTAACGAGTGGCAAAAACAGCCGATCATCACAAATTTTGGTACGCACACCGGTCATCGGCGGATGCCACCAATGCATTACGTCGCCGCTTTCGAATTGATGCGCCGCAGCCGTTATTATGTGGCTGCGAACGGCTACGGGATTGACATATAACATGGTCAGGCAGTCCTGCAGCTGATCCCTGAATCCTATCGCCCCACCCGCCTGATAAAACCCAGTTCGTCCGTAAAAACGACTAGTGTACGTTTGGTACGGGAGCCACTTTGCCAAATAATCGAGACTCTTATCTCCCGTTGATATTTCGACGTCGGACAGATGCGAATACTTGCGTTTTTGACAAAGCAAAGCTTTTTTGACATCCGCTTCCGCTCTGTCACCTGCCGATAGATAAAAGTAAAATTCCGTTTCGCCGTTAGCTTCTATTTGCACCCGGGTACTTACCGCAACGTATTCGCCGCTCGAATAGGACTTGATTTCGTCGTACAGACTAAGCGGTAAAGAGCAGCCCATCACCATTTCGGCTCCGCTTAGGGCGTTAGTGACGGTAAGCACGTCGCTGAATTCCGCAGTAAGATTATGCCTCGTCTTAAAGACGAAATCTCCCAGCACAGGCTTAGCGAAGAACACGGCGTTAAGCGTTCTTTTCTTTGGCGAAAACGACTTTAGTCTGATAAGATAGTATTTTACGCAACCACTTATAAATTCCGTCTGTACGCTTTGCATAAGAGCGTAATTGCAGGTAAACTCCGAATATCCCAGTCCGTGTTCCGCAGTGTACTCGGCATCCTTAACTACGGATTTCGTAACGGAAAACAAATCGCCGTCTTCCAAAAAAAATACGCCCTCGCTTAACGGATCCGCTACGGGATCATTACTCCAATCGGTAAGTTTCGACTGCCGAGAATTTCGATAAAAAGTATAGCCTCCGCCTTTCTCCGTAATAATGGTACCGAAATTTTTATCTGCTATTATATTGGACCACGGGCGAGGCGGCAGTTTGTCGAGTTCCATATAGTATGCATTGCCGTCATCGACGTATCCGCCGTAACCGAGCTTGTACTCGACAGCTTTGCGCATTGACGGAGCATTACCCAAACTTCCGTTCGTAAAACTTCTCTGCGGCATAGTTACATAAATTACGTCGTCGATATTAGTGCAACTGTTTAGCGCAGTCTTGTCGTTTTTTCGCACCTGTACTATATTTAAACCGTAACCGTTTATTTCGCCTATTCTATAACCGTCTTCACTTGAAGCCGCAGCGACGCAAAACTCGACGCCCGCTTTGCGCAAATTTTGCAACATCTTCAACTTATTAGTAACCGCTGCGCTTATGTTATCACAGTCGATATAAACGGTAGGTAATTCGCTTACAGTCGACGGAACGCCGTTATAAATAAGCTGCGATGCTGCAAATCGCATTTTTTCGCACACACCGAACGCTCCGGAAAGCGTCGACGCACCGCAAAACGCTCCATCCACATACGCATAACCTTTTGCGGTCTTAAGCAAACGTTTGAGTGCCTCCGTATTTTCGGCTACCACTATGACGAAGTTAATTACTTCGCTTTGCTTAGGCAGCAATTTAATTTTCGCTTTTGCACACAAAACAGGATCGAAGCCACCGTCTGCTCTTCCGTAAAACTCCGCCCTCGTATCGACAAAAGTCACGTCTTTATCCGCACCGATTGCCGCATAAAGTCCGTTTCTATATGCTATCGAAGCGTTAAACTCACTATCGTATGCTCTTTTTACGAACATGCCCGAAAAAGTTTTGTGCGAAATATCGTCATAAAGCCTGCACAGCGCCGCTTCCATAAAACCGTAAACTTCAGTTTCTCTCGTTTCGTTAGTCGTATTCGTAATTGTTATGCGGTGTGCTTCGCCGTTTATCGGAAGCACAACGGAAGCTCGCTCTACCGAAAATCCGTCCGCTGTATCGTAAAATTTGGTTACGCCATCACCGATGACGCATTTCCCCGCAACCCTATGTTTGCCGCTGCCGACGAATACGTTAAACCCTCCCCTGTAGTCATAACGCCTCGATATCTGATTATCTTTGTATCTCGAATAACCGTATCCGTCCGAATCGACGATTACGGAGTACTCGCCATTAGACATTATGTTCAATTTCTTAGGAAAGGTCTTTACGGCAACATAATCGGTCGAAACGATTTTTCTCGCCGCATACCGAGTCTTTCGCTCTCCTTGCGGCGATTCGGAAAAAGTAAGGTTAAGCGCAGCTGCTCGCATTGCCGGCGATGCGAAGTCCTTGGATATTGTTTTTTCGGTAAGAGCGTTAGTTATAGACGCCATAACCATGCCCTGATGGTGCGCCATAAACGTTCTTACGGGACTTCCGTCATACGCTTCATAAAATCCGTATTTGCCTATCAGACGCAATTTCTCTAATGCGTATATGTTTTTTTCTACGGCGGATGGAAAATACGGTAAAAACAATATCGATGCGTACGGGGTCAGAACTTTTCTGTTTTTTTCTCTTGAAAGTGCGATTTGTTCTACCCCGAACGCCTTATAATCATAAAATCCGTTTTGATCGGTATGCAAATACTGACTTTCGGACATCCCCCATGCGCCTTCGATTTTATTGGCAATATGCGCTCGCATAACCGACTTTGCAGATTGATTTAAAAAGCTGCCGCTTACATAATCGAAATATATAGAGCTCATCATATACTCAAAAACGCCGCCCGTCCAACTGTAAAGCGAGCTGCCTTTGTACTTTACGCAGCGGCGAGACAGTGCGTAAAAACTTTCTATCGGAAGTTTACCTAATCCATACCCCACCAAATACGTAAGCATCGCCTCACTGCCGAGCAAATCGTATTTTCCTTCCGTAAACCCGGATTTTTCGTCGTAGCCTATTGCAAGCAAGTGCGTGCGCTCGTCATAAAACGCTTCTATCTCCGTCTCGTCTACGAGCTTTGATATCCTATGCGCCAAGCTACCGCTCACCGAACCCCCTACAAGCAAAAGAGCAGCAAGCAAATTGCCGCTGTCTACAGACGAAACAAAAGATGAAAGCGGTTTCAGCGTCGTAACGTCTACCCAGTTATAGCAATTACCTTTCCATTTAGGTAATTTCTCCACAGATTCTATTATTTTGTCATAATAATTTCGGGCAACGTCTTTGTCGATAAATTTTAATTTTTCGGCACAATAGACGGACGTAAGCATAAACGACACGTTTGTAGGCGACGTTCTTTTTGCGGCGATGCCGTCTTGCAAATTGTCACACGGCAAATAATTATATTCGTCTACAAGAAAGCTCTCAAAAAAGCTCCAAGTCTTTTTTGCTATGCGCAAAAGTTTGTCTTCATCCTCCACCGTTTTGCTTCGGCGTCTAATCGAGGTAAGTCCGGGCAGCGCAGCTCCTACCGCAAATACAACCGAAAAAATCAAATACGCTGCTTCTGTTTTTACACAAAAAGCAGTCAAAAAAATCATCGCCGAGATAACGCAAGGCAAAATATCGGTTTTTGTTTCGTCCATAGCCGCCGTTTTCCACTCAAGCAACTTTTTCTTACGCACAAGCCTGATTAAAGTTATGGTTATTGCGCAAAAATATGCTACCGACGTAATCGGCAAACATGCGCATAAATACATCCTACGCAACGTTTCCTTAATAACGTATTGCGGATTTTTGAACACTAACGACAAAGCCCCCAACAACACGAAGGCTTCCGACGCAAATGCAGCCAAAACAAACAAAAGCGTTTTTTCCGTAAAAAACAGCGATGCGAGCGCAAATGCAAACGAACTTACGGGTATAAGTCCAAGTACGATGTTTGTCAGAATATGAAATTTTGCCACATGCGGTGAAACAAACTTTTCGTTTTTCCAAAATAAACATGGCAGCAATTGATAGTCGCCTCTGAGCCACCTTACGTTGCGACTCAAAAACGCAGCAAACGAATGAGGAAATTCGTCCACCGCCTCGAGATCGCTGTTTGCGCAGCCGCTCATGGCGCCTTCTATAAAATCGTGCGACAGTATTCGCCCTTCCGGAATCGAACCGACGCTTGAGTTGAATTCTCGAACACGATATATACCCTTGCCGGTGTAGTTACCGCAATCGAACAAGTCGTAGTTTACGTCTGCGGCGAACGACGAGTAACTGCTTAGTCCCTTAGCATCGTTCATAAGAGTGGCAAACGGAGTAACAAGCGAAGACGGATCGGACTTCATTTTAAGTGCTATGACCGCCTTGTCGGCGTTATACGGGTGTTTCATAATTCGCACGAGTTGCTCTGCACAATTAAGCATGGTGTCCTCATCCAATGTTATAACGTATTCGAAGTTATGCATTTTACCACGCACGGTCCGGAATGCGCTGTTGTCCTCGGCTAATATAAAATTATTAAGTTCTATAATAGCTCCCCTTTTCTTTTCCCAGCCGTAATAACAATTATCTTCTTTTATAAAAGTACGTTTTCGAATAAGCAACAGGTATTTGTCCGAAAGCCCGGCAAATTGTTCTTTTAGTTCTTTTATTATCGCCTTATCCGTGCCGGAATACTCTCCGTCAGCACTTTTGGGCAAATCGATTAAAAGTCCGTACGAAAAAATCTTATTTCGATTTGCCGCCGCAACTGTCTTTAAATTGTATATTGCTTTTTTTACGGCTTCCACGCTGCCGATAAGCACAGGAAAAACTATTAGCGTTTTTTCGTCGCCGCTCAGCTTGCTCGACGGCAAAAATCTTCTCTCTACCAAGCGTGCGTTAATTGCGTATACAAAAGAAAGCGAAAGTCCGAGCGATACGGGTACAAACAAAATCGCAAACAGTATTTTAAGTGACGGAGCTAATGAATACACCGTTATACAGTTGCCCACTGTCGCAGCAAATATGACCAAAAAATAGACGATTTGCAAAAAAACACCTGCTTTCTGCGGCAGTATAAAGTTTCCGATGTCTTTGTTTTGAGTTGTCGCTTTCTCCACTATCTTTTGCGCATATTCGATTTCTCCGCCTTTATTGCGGGTAATCGAATTAAGATAGTATAATTTTGTTTCAATCGTACAGTCTGCATATCCCTGAGCATTTTTCGTTAAATACGAATTCAATGCCGACAGATCGAGCAAATCGCTATCGTCCAATTTTACGTTAAGCGACTTTATTGCGCTGCTGACGTTTGATGCGTACTTTGCGATAAGCGTAGCGAACGTGTCGCAACGGTCGGACGCCGAAACGCCGTTTTTTGCGCACAAGTCCCGAAATGCTTTTCCGTTTTTGCCGGTAGACATGTACCCGTAAGTATAACTCAAGAGACTGAAGTTACTTAAGTTAATTTCGCCGGTAACGCTGTCTGTTTCTCCGGCTCTCACCTTATCGGTAATTACTAAAGACTTTGCCGCAAATGCCGCAACGTATTCTATGAGAGCGGCGCTTAGTGCAGACTTAAACGCTGTAAGTTCCGAAAACCTCAATGGACATATTTTGTTAAATTCTGCTACAAATTCACATATACGTTCGGGCGAAACTGCGCCGCAACTGCCTTTTACTATTGTCGAAGCGATAACGTATGTGCGAGGTAATCCGTCCATTCCCGTCAAATGCGAAAACGACGTTTTTTTCAGCTCACGCATGTGTTCTTCTATCTTATAATAGTTATCGAAAATCCATTTTTCGTACTCCGCCTTGTTTTCTTTAGCCGATATTTTTTTATATGCTTTTCTGATAATACGGCAGACATTTCTCAGCGATAAATCGACGCTTTTTTCGTTATGCTTTTTTGCTGCAAGCTCCGTAAGCGCCTTCTTTATTTCGTCATCGCTAAGTCGTCCGGTAAGTTTCATATCGGGCTGCGGCGACGGCTTTACCACGATATAAAACAGAAAAAATGCTGCAGCAATCAACGTTGCCGCTATAAAGTACGCTATCCTGATTTCCATAAATCGCTCCTTATCAAAGCGATTATTCCCTCTTATCCTTTTTTTAACCTCATTAAGTATTTTTAAGCGGCTATCGGACTATGAAACGATCCGTTTTTCCGATTATTCGCATAATGCACAGATGCCACGTAATGCCAAACCGATTCTTAAATTTTCGTACATAAAAAGCAAAAAAATATTTAACCTGCCCGTCTATTTTGTTTGACTTTATAAAGTCAATGTGCTAAACTTATAGAGCTTTGCGGATGTGGCGGAATTGGCAGACGCGCAAGACTAAGGATCTTGTGGTAACTCCGTGCAGGTTCAAGTCCTGTCATCCGCACCAAGAATAACGTAAATTGAACCGATAAGGTTTGGTTTACGTTATTTTTTATATAGAAAAAGCGAGTATATTTCGACTCGCTTAAATTAAATATTATTACATGAAAATTTACGTTTTTTGCATAGAAGTCGGATTACGTATCATCATGCGCCGAGATTTCTACGATTCTGCCGCCGAAATTTTCGTAAATGCGATGAGAAATGGAAAGCACGGTACGCCCTACGGAAGCACGACGAAGTGCTTCCGGCACTCAAGTTTCTGTTTCTGCGTCAAGGTTTGCTGTGATCTCGTCCAGCAAAAGTACGAAATCGGTGTAAAAAGCAGACTGAGTAGTGCCAATCGCCAATCGTATATGAAAAGCATAACCGCATAGCCGAGTAAAGCTACGCCGGTATCGAATATCTCGGTAGTAAATTTACGCATTCCCTCAATGCAGTCTTCAACATCCGAAACAGCTTTGGTTATCAACTAGCCTGCGCCTTCCTTTTTTAATTCCGTACGACTTCGGCGAAGCAAATTAGCATACAAAATACCTTTCATACGTCGGTTGATATTGTTGACAAAACGACGGACGTAAAAACGCTTAACAAACCGAGCTGCCTGCACCGCCAACGTGACGGCGATATATGCGAGTACAGGCATTGCCATCGCCGCCGCAGTCTCGCTTCCACCGAGAATATCGGCAAGGCGCTGCGCAAGTTTGCTCTCAAACCACGGCACCGCAAGCAAACCGACATTATAAAACAATCCTGAAAGGACTATAAACGTCATGGAAAACCATTCGGCACGAAAATAAGAGGCGATTTTGAGAACAAAATGCCTTTTTGTTTTTCATAAATCAGTTAACCTTCTTATTTTGTAAAATGCGGAAACCCTATGCGGCTCTCGGTTTTTGACGCAGTGTAAAGTTTATCAAACAGCGAGGTAAAATTTTTTACTTCTTCATCCGTCAGTAATGAGGTAATATATTCGTAAAACGACGCCTCTATCTCCGCTTTTGACGATTTTAAATTTTCTGCCGGCTCGGTCGGATAAATAACTGACTTCGCCTATCCTTAGGATCGTTTTTGCAGACAAGATAGCCTTTTGCCTCGAGATTTTTCGTTCTCCTTGCTATTGCGGCTTTGTCTGCGTGTATAATCTTTGCCAGTCTTGCTTGTGTTTAGCCGGGATTGTGTCGAAGAGCGTGGATCAGATCTATTTCTGACGTATCGACTCCCTCCTCACGCAGTAAAACAAGAACCAACTTCTCTGCCGCACATGCTATCTTCGTTATTTTTCTTTTCGTAATATCCATAACGTATGCCCCTTAAATTTATTGTACATACATCGTTGTACATGCAACTATTATAGTTCAAAAAAAAGCAAATGTAATCGGATATTCGATTTTTCAACTATAACTTATAGAGCATCATAAATAAGCCAAGCGCTTAATTTAAACAAAATTTAACGGGAGCGCATTACTCGGAACGCACTCCGTTTTTACTTTTAATACTTATTTTTTGATTTTGCTTACGTCTTTTGAAAAACAGCAGTATTGCAACCAACAAACCTACGCAGGCAATCGAGAGACTTATCAATATTATATGCTTACCGACGTCAAACGAAGTATCAGGCTTGTTTTTAGCGATTGTGAACGTATCCGTTCCGTCCGTGCTACCGTCTGTGTACCTGATAACGAGAGTATATTTGCCCGCATTGAGCGTCTGTAAATACTCGTCCTTTAAGGTAATAACGGTACTTCCGATTTCAACCTAATAGCGCTTTTTATCCGCTACGGCGCCGTTAATAACTATATCCTGGAATTTGGCATGATAGCCGTTGACGATAAATCTCAAGCCTTTGTTTTCGTCGTTCTGCGTCCAAACGACGCTACCTTCGCCGTAAGTAACGTTATATACGGTCAAGGCTTTTGACATTGCATCCAAGGCAATTCTTACCTTTCCCCCCCCCTGCCATTCTTTTTTTCGACAGAAATTTTTTCACAAATCGGTTAGCGACTTTCTTACATTTTTTCGGTATCGCCTTTTAACTCACGTCAAAAAATCGCCGACCGCCGAATACGTCAAGAGGAAACGCAATAAATACGCTACCCTAACGTTATAAGAACGTTTGAGCGTCGTAAATTTAGTCCCATGCAGGCGTTAATAACATATCGGGTGTTGACAGCTCAAAACATATATGATATAATGCTAAGAGATATAAGGAGGTATTATTAATGAAAAAAACAATTTCGGCATTGGCTATTGCTTTAGTCTTTGCTCTTTGCGCAACCGCAATGACGGCTTGCGGAAACGTATACGATGTTTATTTGCCGATAGGCGACGCAAGAGTCGATAACGACAACGTGGCTTGCAACTATACGATAAACGAAAAGTTAAAGGACGGCTATGAACTTAGGGGATACTTTACCGCCGAATCGGAAGCAAACCTCGAAGGCGAATTTATTTTTTCTATTTCTTTCGACGACAGATACTCCGGCACCTTTCACGAAAGCGTATTATACTCGTTTACCGGAGAGCAGCTTAAAAACGCCCCGGGCGGTAAGTTACAGTTCACAGTAATAATAGAAAATCTATCTAATATTTTTCCGAAAACCGACGAGCAAAAAGCGTTCGCTCTGCACTTCCACAGAGCCGACGCAAAGCGAAGCGACATGATACATTGGAACGCTTCCGATTACACTTATACATTTGACGGGACCGAAGTTTTGCTTACGAAATAAATCGGCTTAGTACATTAAAAATGGCGAACGTACAATGTCAATTTATCGTCATTTAACGAGTAGCCGTAATGGAGAGGAACGGCATACGGATATTCTTAGTCAAACATACCTAAGTGCTAATACTTTGCTTGAGACAATATATCATCTATCTTGCTTCTGTCAGTAATTTCTCTGCCCTTTCTTTTCATATCTACCGACTCCTTTTACGTAAATTATTGCCGCAAAAGCTGCTTGATTTTACATGTTTTCGAAATGCTTTCCTGACGTATATGCGTTTTTTGACATATAATCGCAACCTTATAGTCATATATATTTGCGACAAATTCTCATAACGTATCAGCTTTTTACTTGCATTTTCCTTTGCACCGTAATTTCGCCGTTACGGGAAACGTTATTGCGCACTCCGTCATTTCGTTATAAACAGCAGTTTTGTTTTATTACTGCCGTAAAATACAAGTTTGCTTTTTTATAACGAAGCCATAATATTTGTTTGAGCATACACGGCTTTTTGTGCCTGCCCGTATATTTATGTCCGCACGCATTTCGATTTGTCAAGCGCTTAAATATAAAATTATAAATGTAACGACTTTTTGCCGCTTTTTACAATGCTTAATCGCAAAGATACGTAGCAATTATAGTTTTTCAGCACACGTATTATCACTCGGAACACTTTTACTAATATAAATTTGGTTTCTATACACCACAGCAAGTTTAACCCCGTTCACCGGCGAACGGGGTTTGTCACTTTATTTATAAGCAAATTTTCGTCGGAATTACGATATGCGACAGCTGCCGAATTATTATCGCTCAATATCTTCGGAGACAGACCAACTGACCTGATATTATCGCTAAACGTATAGCTTTGCCTATTTGCAGAACGCAGCAAATTATAACAACCACTATCACAATAGGCACAATACTTTACTCGCTTTATTTGATTGTCCATTAGCTGCTGTCCGCTTGTAAATTTACCGTATGCGCATATATGCCGCCTTTTTTATTCAAGTTTTCGGGCGTACCCTATTAGGTTACAATGCCGTCCGACAACACGACTATTTTGTCGGCACCTGCTACCGTTCGCATTCTGTGCGCTATAATAAGCACAGTTTTGTCCTTAATAAGTCTCGAAAGCGCAGTTTGTATAGAAGTTTCGTTTTTGACATCCAAACTTGCCATTGCCTCGCCCAGAAGACTGATCGGCGCAGTTTTACCTGGCAAAATTAATAAACCCAATTATTCTTTTTGCTAAAATTCGACAAAATCTTTATGCGCTGTTGTTTGCTATCGTAACGGTTCCATCGGCACCGTATAATTGTCGCAACCGCTAATTCTCTTTATGGACACTATTACAAATCAAAGAAAATAGCGTATGAATCACATTGAAACATACGCTTTTTCGTTATTATTTGAGTTTATGGCGTAAAACGGACGTAATATCTACTTTGTAAATGATTTCTATCGTGCGTTCTTTGCCCGTAATTTTCGGTAAGCCGCCGACGATTACAGAGCGTCACCATAGTCAAACTCTCTTTTTTACTGTTATTTAGATTTGCTTAATTCTGCAAATTATTTCTTTTTTGTGAACAATGCTTTGATTGCTGCGATTAAATCTGCAAACGTCTTTTTCTTGACAGCGAACCAAAGAACAGCAAATCCGCCGAGTCCTGCAAGCAGAACCGAACCGATTACGATACCTGCAATCTGTCCGCCCGAAAGTCCGTCCTTTTTAGCAGGCGGAGTGATTTCGCCACCGCCCGAAGACTTATCTTCATATACAGCCGTAAGGGTTGTTTCGCCGTTTACGGTAAAGGTATATTCCTTTTTGGTGCTTACGATTTTTCCGCTTTCGTCTTTCCAGCCTTTGAACACTTTGCCGTCTTTCTCTTCTGCCGTTACGGTTACGATTTCGCCGTGTGCATAGAATTTGCTTTCGCCGTTTACTATTACGTTATGCGTGCCGATTTTGGCAATTCTAAGTTCGGTGATTTCGTTGCCGTCTTTATCAAAGTGCTTTCCGCAAACCGAGCAATCTTTGTGTTCTTTCACGCCAAATTCTGTGGTTGTTGCAGGCACTTCGGGTATCAACTTACCGTAGGTATGGTTGTTTGTGGTGGGGATAGTCAAGTCTGCAATCTCTTTTCGGGTTATCGGGTCGCAATGTTTTCCGCACAAATTGCAATCTCTGTGCGCCTTTACGCCGTGCTCTTTGCAAGTTGCAGGGACTTCTGCAACCAAATCACCCAATACGTGACCGTCCGGATTGATAGGTATAACAAAATCGGTAATTTCCTTATTGCTTGCGTCGTAATCCTTGTTGCAGATGCCGCAATGCTTGTATCCTTTTCTGCCCGGGGCTTGACAAGTTGCGTACTGTTCTTCTACCCAACGACCAAAATTGTGCCCGTAGTATGGGCTGACGGAAGTTTTCAACGCTTCTTCGGTTGTTTCGTTTTTGTTTTCGTCAAAGTATTTTCCACACACTGTGCATTTGTAGTGTGCTTTCATACCGCCTGCGATACAAGTTGCGGGTTGTTCTTTAATAAGCGTGCCAAATGTATGATCGTCGGTTGTGGGGATAGTCAACGCTTCTTCGGTTGTTTCGTTTTTGTTTTCGTCAAAATACTTGTTGCAAACCGATTTGACGATTGTCGGCGCTGTTCCGTCTTCTCCTGCCGCATATACTGTCATAGTGCCACTGCTAAAGCTAAAGCCCAAACACAAACACATCACAACTGCCATGCAGAGTGTTAAAATAAATGATTTTCTTTTTGTCATAAAATTCTCCTTTATATTTCCCCATTGCAAAAGTGGAGTAGAAAATATGAGTGTCTTTGCAACTTATATTGGTATTATAACATAGAATATTCAAATCTGTATATGAATTTTCAAATTTTCAAAAAAATAAAGATTGTAATGATATCATATCTATAGCAAAATATACTCTTTGTTTGTTGTTCTCCATTTACTTACTCCCTTTCTACTATAACATACCTTTATGGAAAATATATGGATTTCAATCAATAAAACAAAAAAGAGTTTGAACATGTCAAACTTCTTTTTATGTTGATACTTTCAATTCCTCCTTTATATAGATTTTTGTATTAGATATTCGTGGCAGTATCATTCCACATAGTCCTATTATATCAATGGCAGGTCCGGCATAAAAAAACCGATATAGAAATTATATCGGTTTTTCGTTATTTTTTTAGAAGTTTATTTCTTCTTTTTGAATAGGTTTTTAATCTTTTCAAAGAACTTTTTAAATGCTGTTCCAAGGTCTGCAAACGTCTTTTTCTTGACAGCGAACCAAAGAACAGCAAATCCGCCGAGTCCTGCAAGCAGAACCGAACCGATTACGATACCTGCAATCTGTCCGCCCGAAAGTCCGTCCTTTTTAGCAGGCGGGTTGATTTCGCCACCGCCCGTAGACTTATCTTCATATACAGCCGTAAGGGTTGTTGCTTCCTTTACGGTAAAGGTATATTCCTTTTTGGTGCTTACGATTTTTCCGTTTTCGTCTTTCCAGCCTTTGAACACTTTACCTTCTGCCGGATCGTTTGCGGTAACGGTTATTCTTTCACCTTTTTTAACAACTCCTGCGCCGGTTCCGCCTTTGACTTTAATTTCAACTGACGGAGCATCGCCTACATCTCTGAAATGCGCTTTGATTTCGATCTCTCTTGCAGGCATTACAAAGGTTGTTTTAGAACTTGTCGCACTTGCAAACTCAATCGTTACGCCCGCCGTTTCGCAAGTCCATTTGTCAAAGACCTTTCCGGTTGGTGCGCCTTTTGCAGTTATGGTTATGGTTTCACCTTCTTTTGCAACTTCTTTGTCTTTCGTGCCGTCCACAATAACTATACCGTACTTTGTAACAGACAAATAAGTTGCCTTAAAGGTTACGTTACCTGCCGGCATATTGAACTTGATTTCCGTTTTGGTTAAGTCCATACCCGTGGTGTCAAGTCCCGTAACTTCCCACTTGTCAAAATACTCATCGTCACCGGGAGCATTTGCCGTTACGGTGACTTCCGTTTGATAGGCTGCCATTTCGGGGGTTGCATTTCCGTTTGTTACGGTAATTCTGTAAACAACGTCTTTGTACGTTGCTTCCATTGTCACGTTGCTTGCAGGCATTTCGAAAGTAACCGTCGATTTTGCCAAATCCTCGTCGGACAAGGTAATTCCCGTAACAACCCACTTATCGAACTCTTTTCCCGTTGCAGGGGCGTTTGCCGTAATGGTTATGCTTTCGCCATATTTTGCTTTTGCCTTGTCTGCTGTTCCGCCGTTTACAGTAATAGTGTACTCGATATCTTCGTAATTTGCGGTTGCGGTTACAGCATTTGCAGGCATATTAAAGGTAATGCTTGTTTGGGTTGTATCAAGACCGGTTATTCCATCAATCGTCCAACCCGAAAATTTCTTTCCTTTTGCAGGAGCGTTTGCGGTGATAGTCACGCTTGCGCCCTCAGTAAATACACCACCGCCCGTTCCGTTGTTTACGGTAAGGCTATAAGATATTACGCCGCTTTCTGGAACGGTCACGGTAATAGACGGGCTTGCGTCGTAATTAAACTTTGCCTTATATCTTATTTCGTAATTGCCCGACGAAAGTCCGGTAATCGAACTGCCCGTTCCCTGAGTCCACAAAGCATCACCCGCTTTGCGATATTCCATATCGTTGCCTATTCCATGAATAATGCCGTCGTTTGCAGAGGAAGAAGTCGGGGCAACAGTGGTAATTCTCGAAGCGTCGGGCATGTTTTGACTTGCGTTTGCGATAGTAAATTTCCACGACGCGTCGTGTATTTTCCCGACCGGATTAAAGTTTTCGGTACTACTTACGTTGACGTATACTTTATATTCGCCCGCGTCTACCGGTTCGAGCACAACTGACTCGCCACACTTGTAATCAAAGTTTAAATATCCCGTATAGTTGAATTCATCCTTTATCTTCACGCTCGGACGTTTTCCACTATTGTCGTACACAAGGTTTGACGGCGGAGTAAATATAAAGTCTTCCGCTTTGGCTGTTCTTTTTTTAATGGTCCACTTGACTATTCTTGAACGTTCGGTATAGCCGTCACTCCACTTATATCCGCTTTCCAACGTTGCGGTCGCTTTATATTCGCCTGCGTTTGTAGCGATATGGTTCGCAAGCGTATAGCCTTCGCCTTCTTCCACACCGCTTTGCGGTTTTCCGTTATACTCAATGTCCTTAACCTTTGGATATAGGACTTTTTTAAGCGGAGCAACGATATTAAATTTTGCGTCCGAATTGCTTTCGGCAGTCAAATCGCTTGCAAGTCCCGTGATATTCGCCTTTGGAATTGTGATATTTACAATTTGGTCGCTAAGGGCAGTAGGCTTACCGCTGACGGTGATTTTCGCCTCGGTGTCGCTAATTCTCTTAACAGACTGAACAAGTCCGGCAGGAAGATTTGTTATCCAATTCCCCGAAAGAGCGGTTGCAAACGTATATCCCGTAAGTGTAACGGTAACGTCCGTGCTTGCAATCGCTTCGCCTTGCTCACCGAAAATAGTTACGCTATCTATGGTCGCTTTTTTTTCGGTGTAGTCTGCCGTAAACGGCTCGCTATACAGAGTAACCCTGTTATATTTAACTTCAACAATGTATTGTTCACCTTGTATTGTGGAATTAGAATAAACAACACCTTGATATGTTTCGCCGGTTTGATTCGTAAAACTACTATATACCGTATTATTCAAATCCTTTATCGGTCTGATTTGTAGCCAACTACTTTGATTAAATTCATTACTAATAAGAGCAACCGTCACCTTACCTTCTGTATCACTTACTCTTTCAAAAACAGGTTGTGCGGTAAACGCTTTATAATTTGCTCTTACTTCAACGTTTTTATCTTGAACGGTAAGTTTTGCTCCGTTTTGGCTTGTTGCGTTTGTTATAACTGCGTCACTTGCAAACGAAAACCATTTGTCAAACGGTATGTTTGTCGTATCCGTTTCGCTCACTTGCAAAGAAGGCGCATTCAAAGTGACTAAGTCACCCGCAAGGAAATATCCGCTACCTCTATTTGCTTCCTTAGGTACGCCCGGGCCTGCAAGTGTGCCGTTTATTGCTGCCACATAGCGCGGTGTGCCATAGCGGTAGGACGCAAAGCAATTTGTGTGATCTTCGTTTATGGCGTGGGTTGTACTATCTACGTCACCACCGGTAATAGGCCAGCCATTGCTTCCTGCTTTCTTGTATTTTATGGTCATATTGCCGGCTTTAGTAATGGTTGCAGAACCCTGCGTTTGAATACCATAACTATAAGCACGGTCACCGCCTGCCACGGTAGCGTCAATATCGATATTGCCGTTTGTATTTATAGTTACATTGTTTTTTGCAAAAATACCTGATACCCATTGACTTTCGGTGCTATTGTTTGTGTTTTTGGCTGTAATATTAACGCTTGCATTGTCTTCAATTGTTACGTTCCTTGCATGAATACCCTGAACTTGCTTGTTTTCTCCATTAGACGTTGCGTTAATTGTGACTTGTGCGTTGCCTCCAATAACAACGTCAATGTTCTTAGCCATTACCGACGCTCCGCAGGCTATTCCCCATACAGATATTGCGCTTGAAGCGTTTATCGTCAATTTTCCGTTTGAATTAGACGTAATAGTTACTCGTCCTTCATGTTCTCCATCGATAAATACGCCGTTTTGCCCACCGGTAATAACGTTGTTTCCGATAAGGTTGATTTCGTAATATCCGGCAGCAGTAGCACTTGTACCTACGTACCCGCCGTTAAAATTGTTAAGAGTCAAAACACCGTCTTTGTATTTGGCAACGTAGCCATTATCGGGGTTGCCTTTTAGTTGATCTCCATCAGACGTTTTCAAATAATAACCATTGTTTAACGGATTATTATTTATGTAAATTCTGTCATACGGCGTAAGCGTTCCGCCTTCCGCATAGACCGTACTCGTCGGGCTTGCAAACACTATGCCGAGCATAAGCGCAAGGCACATTGTAAGACCGAGTATAAGCGCTAATATCTTTGATTTATTCGCCTTATTGTGTGTCATAATCGTATCTCCTTTTAAGATTTAGGATATGTTCCGTGTCGCTGTTGCGACTTAAAAACTTATTTAATGGTGTTAGTTTATCGTAACAATACTTTACGAGTTTTCTAAAAACTGTAAATCCATTTTACAATCGGGTTTTTCAACGCCGTTTTCTTCCAGCAGAATATAATATCTGTTAAACCTGCTTTCGGCAAAGCCCATATCGAGTTTTTCGTCGTAATCGAAATCCATTCTCATACTGCTTGCCGAATTGACCAATTCACCGCGCCCGTTGAAAACCGTTGCCTTGACGTTGCCGTTGATAAGCAGCCAGTGCGTGGGCTTTCCTTCTTCGATATCGAAGTACCACCAGTAGCGCGGATATCCCGCATAGGAAGATATTCTGGTGTTTACGGCTTTTTCGGAAATTTTGGGAACTCCGTACCGACTTGCCATCAACTCCCTGTTCAATCTGTGCGAAGTTCCGATTATCGTACGCACGACGTAAACGTCAAGGGCGTCTTTTTCCGAAATCCACCCGCCGTTTTCGTCCGTATAGCCGTCAACGTTTTTAACGGAAACGAACTGTATGTATTCAAGCTTTGGGTGAACCTCGCCGATGAAATTCAAAAAATGACTTTCCGTCCACGCGACCTCTTTGCCGTCGTCGTAGTTCTCGTATCTGTAATAACCATAAATTTCGTAGCCGTGCCATTTCGCGATCGCGGGCCCGTTCGGCGAGCCTATGCGAAGTTCGGCGCGAAACTCCCAGTCTTCTCCGCCTCTCCCGATAAGATACCCCACGTTATCTCTTGCGCGCGCGTCGTACTTAAAGTTGTCGGGATTATAACAAAGTTTCAATGTCGTGTCTTCGTGGACGGCGTCCGCAATCTTAAACGCGTCGCCCTCTTTTTCAATCATATACGGATCGTTTTGGAAACTATACGTTTCGTCGACGGGTTCGCCCTGCAACGATTGATACCACACGCCCTTATAGTTGAGTTTCGTGTGGTGCGCAACCTTTTCCGTCGTAACCACGAAGTATGAAAAACTTGTCGTTTCAAAAGATATATTATTGCCGTCAATCGCGGTTTCAAGTTCTTCCACGACGTCGCCTTTGACGTGATAAGTGACGTATTCGTCCGCCTCAAACGGCTTCGGCATGGTGATTTTGACCTTGCCGCTCGGCTGCACCTTTTCGCCGCCCTTTGTGAGAGTAATGTCAAAAACGGCAACCCTTGCGCTGTCGTAAGGCTTATCGATTGCCGAAATTGCAGCCCGTCCTTTCTCGCTGTCGGCCGCATGGGCTTCTGCTTTTATTGCAGTGCCGCTTTCAAAAGTTCCGCTTGCAGAAACGCCGGTATCTGCGAATAGTTCTTTGACAGTGGTTACGGTATTGTCTCCGCCCCCATTATCTTGACCTCCTTCTTTCTCGCCGCAAGCAGCGAATAGAGTAATTGTCAATACTATCATCATAACTGCGATAAATATCTTTCTTTTCATAGTTTTGCTCCTTTCTACTTTAAGTGATTTATTCTAACCTTTGAAAATCCGCGACTTAAAATCTTTGTAAAAATGTTGTATTTTTTGTCCCTTATAAAAGCAAAATCGCACCGCCCTATAGGTTTAGCCTATGCAGCGATACGTTAAAACTCTATATATTCACCCCAAAGGGCAGTATTACGGCTTGCTTGCTTGCTTGCTTGCTTGCTTGCTTGCTTGCTTGCTTGCTTGCTTGCT
>ENA-OROD01000256-OROD01000256.1-human-gut-metagenome-genome-assembly--contig:-NODE-256-length-53833-cov-17.686229_pt1 | contig 53833 bp, 79 predicted proteins | sample MGYA00242123_ERZ509038 | MGnify/ENA primary metagenome ERZ509038 (study PRJEB26280, sample SAMEA2338719) | human gut metagenome | biome: human gut; feature: human-associated habitat; material: faeces... | reverse complement strand
AAAGATGTAGCTAGTTATTTTGAAACCAAATTAGCAGAATGTGGTGGAAGAATCATAAAACGCAAATTGGTTTTAGTTAATAATGGCGAAGTATTATACTATTATGTAGTAGAAGCAAAAGATGGAATCATTGATCCAAAATTTGAAATTGAAGGGGCTTAGGCTCCTTCTTTTGATTTTCTAAAAATGAAAGGAGAACTAAAAATGAAAATGACTAAGAAGAGAAAGAACCAGCAGAACAAGCTCAGAAGAAAGTTTGGATGGAAGACATCCAGTATACCTAGCACCGGATGGACAGGCTTGCTCAAAGAAAAAGCAGAAGTCTATTCGCATAAGCACATCTCAAATGACATAGCTATTTCGTTCAACGACATTCTACTTTGGCAAGAGGTGTTGGGCACCAGTTGGGGAAAAGGTATTACGATTGATATCTGTCAATATGACGATTCGACTGAGAAAGCAAAATGTCTAAACAATTTGTCAGTAACTCTTACCTTTGAAGAATTGGAAACGATCTATAAAATCGCTAAAGAAAAACGATACGAAACAATTGTTAAGCATTTTGCAACTCAGGAGGAAAAGGAGAACTAATTATGTACATGTTAACAATTAATCATCGTAGCACACCTTATTCTAATCCTGCTATCGCGGCAGCTAGGATGACTTTGACTAACAAAGAAGATGTTTCTGGTCAGAGATTTATTGATATTCTAGAAAGAATGGAAGACGGAGAAATGTTTGTAGGAGCAAACTTTGTAGTTCAGTGTTTTAAAAAGGAGAACAAAGATGATTAAACTTGATGTATGTGAGTATTGCCAGAACTGCGTGGAATTCGAGCCTTGTGTAACAGCTCGACCTGAATTATTATACGTTGATAACGAACCACATGGTTTTATTGGTGACACAATCGTCAAATGTAAGAACTGCTACAAGTGTGAGGCTCTTTATAGATATCTTAAACGTAGTGAGGAGAATAAAAATAATGGCTAACAATTCTTTTTATGGGCAAAACTCTTGCTACCGATGACGGTGAGTACGGAATATTTATTAAAATTAAATTAGAGAAAGGATTTGATATTTGATGAATAGAAATAACGCTGAGCTTTCTAGTATTGTTCCTTTTAAGGAGGATGGGTTCTGGTATCTTAAGTTAGTCTATAAATACGAAGATGAGAAGGGAAATAAGCATACGGCTATAATTCCTAAAGCTGCAATACCATTTCAACAGAGAGGTTTGCCGTATATTAGTAGACTGCAACCTTATTCACAAACTGGATCAAAGATAACTAGAAGTTTATCAGAGCTTCCTTATATAAATTGTATCGACTCAATGCCTCTACACGATTCTATTTGCGATCTTGCGATTGAGCGAGGTGTTAAAGAGCCTGGCTGTTGTTTTGATATTATCACAGAGTATGCTTCTAGAGAAATGACTCTCGACGATATTGAGAAAGAACTTGGATATAAGGTGAAGATTATTAATAAAGAGCCAGATAACAGGCCTATCATTTAAGGATAATTAATTTCATACTGAAAGGAGAACGAAGATGCTGAAAATTGAAAACGTTGACGTTATGGGTTGGGAGGCAGCCATCAGAGGCATGCGTAATCCGATGAACTCTTGGAAGAAGAGTGATAGTCATTGGAGCTATTTATACGACTCTACAAAAGCTGTTATGATCAGCGATGAAACCGCGTTTCTTCTTGGAGAAAACGATCTCGACCTAATGACTCGTCTTCGTAATTCCGGTACAGATCATCGTAAATTTATGCGGATGATTACCGTTTATCTTGATATTACGGCACCATTGTACTGGTGGAAGGAGTTCGACACTTACAAAGTTGGTACAGTTGCAAACTCTTGCTCTACGATGCACAAGATTGCGGATAAAGAGTTTACGCTGAATGATTTTAGTTGCGAACATCTGAATGATGAACCCTATCATCGTGACTGGATCGAGAGTGCTATTGTCGATGAAGACATTACTTCTTCACACAAGGTATGGATGACGCCTCTTGATATTCTTAGATGCACGATTGAGACGTTAAATGCATATCGCAAAAGTTACCTTGAAACCAAGGATAAGCAGGACTGGTGGCAGATGATCCAGCTTCTTCCGAGTTCTTATAATCAGCGTCGGACAATCATGCTGAACTATGAAGTCTTGACCAATATCTACAAGTCTCGTCGGAACCATAAACTTGATGAGTGGCATACATTCTGTGACTGGATCGAGGATCTGCCGTATAGTGAGTTGATTACTGGTAAGGAGATAAATAATGACTAGTGAGCAATATCGCACTTATCTTACTGAGTCTATTAAGACGGGCGCTCAAATGATGTATGATATGGCGGAGGATATCGCCTAATTTTCTAAAAATGAAAGGAGAACTAAAAATGGAACATCATAACATGCCAGGATTTCTTATCTATGTATTTCTCGGATTGATTGTAATCGCATTTACTGTAGGAATGTTCCTCGGAACTACGATTGACAAAAAAGACTCCAAAACAGCTGACGACAATATTGTCAATCTTACGGGCGACTTTGTTCGAGCTGAAGTTAGATTTATGGATGGATATGTAATGACAAAGCGACTCAGTGGATGTGTTTATCATAAAGATACTGGGATGTTCGAAGTTGCGATGATTCAGGTGTCTGGAAAATCTGCAGTTTACTATGTAGCTCCTGAAAATCTGACACTTATTAACATGACTGACGATATTGATAAGATGGGAGAATAAAAATATGGATATTCTTGAATGGGCAAAGAAAGAAATCGAAATTGCAATTAACAGAGAAAAGGCCAGTGCTGAACAAGAGGGTGATCACGAGTTCCTGGATTACACTATAGCATGCTATGAGAGCGCTTTAAAGGCCCTTAAATCCCTTTATGAAGACGAACATAGTGGAACGTCTATCATGATCACAAAACGGTTTTTAAGCCGTCTTATTGACGGCAAGCCGCTTACTCCTATCGAGGATACACCTGATGTTTGGAATTATCGATTAAATTCCAAACATCTGGGTTATGAATCTTATCAGTGCACGAGGATGTCATCGTTATCTAAAGATATATTTTCGGATGGAACAGTTCGATATCATGATATTAACCGAGTCATAGCAAACGTCGTTAATTCTGAAAATCCTGATATTCCTTGGTATTCAGGCGTAGCTTCCAGACTTATTGACAAAATGTATCCGATTACTTTTCCGTATATTCCTGAAAACAAACCTTATGTTGTCAAAATGTCCGAGATTTTGTTTGATCCCGAAAAAGGTGGAGACTTTGATACTATCGCTGTCTGGTCTGTGAGATTTCCGGACGGATCAGAGGACATCATTCATAAATTCTATAAAGAAGATTCTAATGAAGAATCTGGCTGGAAAGAAATTGATGAAGACGAATTCAGAGAAAGGGAAGCTGTATGCAACTCACGCTAATTCAGGCATTGATATTCTCAGGAAGCTTTTTAATTCTTGGTTTGTTCATAGGATCTCTTATCAACCGATATAAACTTAAAGATTGGATTTCTAAAAAGACAAAACTTGTTCAGAGTAAATGGAACGATGTCCTCTATGAACTATCAAGTGTGTCAGACCCTACGGACGAACAAATTCAGAATTGGCATGAAGACATTCTCATTTGTCAAACAAAAATAAATTTTCTATTAATTTTGTATAAGGAGTTCATCAGACATGAAGACGGCGAATGATTGCATATGCGCTTGGATCAATCTTTATTCTTATGAGAAAGATCGTAGAATCGCTCTTGAAACGGCTCTCAAGAACCTTCAAAGAGAGAAAGATATAATGCAACGGAACTACGAAAAACGAATCGAAAGTTTGTGTAAATATTCTGAAAAGCTCAGACTTCAAACATATCGTGACACTCTCGAAATAACTCAAAATTTGGAGGTTGAGAAATGATCATACTGTACGCATTGATATTGTATATTGCCATTAATACAATGAGCGATCCTGGAATAATTTTCTGGATTCTTTGGTCACTAGGATTCGCTATTCAGCTTTTCTTGTTCTTAAATAACTTTGGCGAAGCTTACGCAAAAAGAAAGGACAATAAATAATGTATTATATTCGTGGAACCGAACTGGCAAAGAGAGGTCTTGAAGATCTCAAAGAAGCGATCAAACTTCGAAAACAATTGAATCCGGCGTTCAATCCCTCTATTAAAGTCTATTGCGAAGATATTCGTGATCCGTATTACAGGGGTATTAAACAATACGGAAACGAAGTCGGAATCGCTATATTCAATGCCAGAGAATACAAAAACAGAGAAGCTTCGGGAGAAATCTGCATCGATAAGTCCACTGCAGTTGATCCGGCTAAAGATCTTGACGGAGGACAGATGTTTGGTTGTACCGCGGAAGCTCTTGCTCATTTGCTTAAATTCTGGAAAATTAATGTCAAGGGTAAAGACGTCTGTATAATCGGTCGATCTGATAATGTCGGAAAAGCTATCTTCGAACTTCTGAATCAGCAAAATGCAACGGTTACACTTTGTCATTCCTTCACAAAGAATCTTGAAGAAAAACTGAGTAATGCTGATATCATTGTTTCAGCGGCTCCTAATTATGTATACTTTGACACGCCAGAAAATGCTGAAAAAATAGTTCTGTTTGATATTGGTAATAATTTCGAAGACACCGATAGTTGGCTTGCTCGTACACCTTTCCGTGGTGGAATCGGACCGGTAACGAGAGTGACGCTGCTTTATCATGCATTCTACAAAGAAATCGAACACTGGCCCAATATTTGATCATAAAAAGGAGATAAAATGAATCTAAACGAGTACCAAAGAGAAGCCCTGAAAACCCAAAATAAGGCCATTCTAGAGCCTTACAGACGCCTTGAAGAAGGTATCATGGGAATGAATAGCGAATCTGGAGAAGCGCTTGATATTATTAAAAAATTCCTCTTTCAAGGACACGGATTAGACATATATAACTTGGAGCAAGAACTCGGAGATGTGCTCTGGTATTTGGCGATTACGGCACATGAGTTGGGTGTTGATTTGGAAACAATTGCTAGGATGAACATCAACAAATTGCGGAAAAGATATCCTAACGGGTTTACGTACGAAGACTCTTTGAAGAGAATCGATACTGAAAAGAACTAAAAAACGAAGAGAAGATGGGGTCGCGACTGCTGCAGCTCCTCTTCTTTTTTGCCCACTTTTTATTTCTCTGCCCACTTTTGTTTTTGAATTTTTAGAAATTTTTAAAATTTTAGATAGAATTTTTGAAAATTTTTGAATTTTTGCCCAGAAAAAGTGGGCATTTGCCCAGTTTTAAAAACAAAAGTGGGCATGAAAAAACCTAGATATTTAGGGAAAAATTAGGCCTCTGCCCACTTTGCCCACTTTTTTTTCTTATTACGCGAAAAAATATATATATATTTATATATAACTGGAGAAAAAAACTGGGCAAACTGGGCAAACGGGTTTTCAGTGAATTTTTGTCGATTTGCGGGAGCTGCAAATGTACGGATGCTTGCGGTGAGTTATAAGACTGTACGAACGATTGTGAAGAATTATAAGACTGTACGGACGATTGGTAAGAGTGTGGGTACCTCGCGAGAAAAACATCCCCTTTTATAGGAGAGGGTAGAATAGGACCTTTCCTATTAATTTTATTATTAAGGAGTCTCATTATGTTGGAGAACAAATTTAAAACGAACCTGATCAAAGAAATTGAAAAACGATTTCCAGGCTCTTATGTTTTTCATCTGGATCCGACAGAAAGACAAGGCGTTCCAGATCTTTTGATTCTATATAAGAATAAATGGGCGGCCTTGGAAGGAAAGAAAAATAAGAATGCCTCTCATCGTCCGAATCAAGACTATTACGTCAAAACGATGAACGAAATGAGTTATGCATCTTTTATATACCCAGAGAACAAGGAGGACGTACTTAATGAAATTCAACAGGCATTCGAATCTTGAAGGAATGCATGCATTCTTGGGAGCAAGTAAGTATCATTGGATCAATTATTCTGATGAGAAAGTTGCTGAGGCTTACAAGAATTTCTTGGCTGCTCAAAGAGGAACCGAGATTCACGAATTTGCAGCAACATGTATTCGTTTGAAACAGAAGCTTCCGAGAATTAGAAAGACTCTTAATATGTATGTTAACGATGCTATTGGCTTTCGAATGACGCCGGAACAAATATTATATTATTCGGACAATTGTTTTGGAACCGCCGATACTATTTCTTTTAACGATGGGATTCTAAGAATCCACGATCTAAAGACAGGAAGTATTCCAGCTCATATAGAGCAGCTTATGATTTATGATGCTCTTTTCTGTTTGGAATATGATTTTAAACCGACGGCGATCAAACACGAATTGAGAATCTATCAAAATGATGATATACTAATTGCTAATCCAGAACCGGAAATAATTATCGATATTATAAATAGAATTGTTTTAAGCGACAAGATCGTTGACAAAGTAAAGAAACAGGAGGAATAAGCTATGAACTATGAAGAGGATTTCGTCTCTTACTATGATATTTTCGTAGATGACGATGTCGTTCATTATGGAACTAAGCGACATTCAGGAAGATATCCTTGGGGCTCAGGAGAAAATCCTTATCAGCATTCTGGCGATTTTCTTGCACGAGTCAAACAGTTGCGAGCAGAAAACATTACTTTCGTTGAGAACGGAAAAGTTCTTACTGGAGAGAATGCTATCGCCGCATCTCTTGGGTTGAATTCTGGTGTTTACAGAAAGATTCTTGCAGTCGAACAAGCAGAAGAAAGAATGCGAACAGTTGCTGATGTTAAGAAACTTAAAGCTGAAGGTCTTTCTAATGGAGAGATTGCGAAGAGACTTGGATTAAAGAACGAGTCAACCGTTCGAGGTCTTTTAGATGAAGACGCTGAACGTAGAATGATGTCCGCTCATAATACCGCTGACTTCATAAGAAAGCAGATTGAAGAAAAGGGTATTATTATGGTTGGTACTGGTGTTGAACGAGAACTTGGAAATTTAAGTCCTGAGAAACTTCAGCAGGCACTTTATATTCTTGAAAGAGAAGGATATCCGGTCTACAATTCTTCTGTAAATCAGGCAACCAATCCAGATCAGAAAACGAATCTTCAGGTCATTTGTCCTAAAGGAACTCCTTATAAAGACAGCTATGATTACAGCAAGATTCATTCGATTACTGATTATGCGACTAATGATGATGGTGAAACCTTTCATGCATATAAGTATCCGAGTAGTGTAGATTCGAAGCGCATTCAGATCAAATATGCTGAAGACGGCGGTGTTGATCGTGACGGTGTTATTGAACTTCGTCGAGGAGTTCCAGATCTCTCTCTCGGAAACGCTAACTATGCACAGGTTCGAATACTTGTTGACGGAACGCATTACTTAAAGGGAATGGCGGTCTATTCGGATGATCTTCCTGATGGCGTAGACATACGGTTTAATACCAACAAATCTAAAGGAACACCTATGCTTGGGCCAAAAGACAACACTGTTCTCAAACCAATAAAGAATGACGATCCGGACAATCCATTTGGAGCATACATTAAACCAAACGGACAGTCTTATTATGAAAATGAAAAGGGCGAAAAAGTTCTTTCTCCGATTAATAAGATGAGAGAAGAAGGAGATTGGGCTGATTATTCAGCGAAGCTTCCTTCACAATTTCTTGGAAAGCAGAACATTAAACTTATAAACAGACAGCTTAATTTGGCAAAAGCCGATAAACAATCAGAGTTCGACGATATTATGTCTGTAAGTAATCCGACTTTGAGAAAGTATCTATTAGATTCTTTTGCTAAAGACTGTGACTCTGCTTCCTATCATCTTCAGGCAGCCGCCCTTCCCAGACAAAAATACCATGTGTTACTTCCTGTTCCATCATTAAAGGACAACGAAATATATGCTCCTGGCTATGAAGATGGAGAAGAAGTTTGTCTCGTTCGGTTTCCTCATGGAGGAATTTTCGAGATACCAAAACTTAAGGTGAATAATAAGAATAGGGAAGGGGCAAAACTTATTGGTGCTGATTCTCCAGATGGAGTTGGTATTAATTCAAAGGTTGCTCAACAGCTATCTGGCGCCGATTACGACGGCGATACAGCTTTGGTCATTCCAACTGGAAAGAATGGTATTAACATTTCTTACAGCAAACCTCTAGAACAGCTTAAAGGTTTCGACCCGCACGTTGAATATGCTGCTCGTCCAGGTATGAAAGTAATGACGAAAGCAGGAACTCAAAAAGAAATGGGCGTAATTACAAACCTGATTATTGACATGACTATTGAAGGTGCTGGTGAAGATGAAATCGCAAGAGCTGTTAAACATAGTATGGTTGTAATTGATGCAGAAAAACACAAACTCGATTACAAGAGATCTGAATATGAGAACGACATTGATGGATTGAAACGAAAGTGGCAGAAGAAACCTGATGGTAGTTACGGTGCTGCGGCAACGTTGCTGTCGAGAGCTAAATCTCAGCAAACAGTCGACAAGCGTCAAGGTTCGCCCACTATTAATCCTGAAACAGGAGAACTTATTTGGAAGACGGCTGATGATCTGTATTACGAGGTAAAGAAGAAAGATCCTGTAACAGGAAAGAAAACCATACCAACAGGAAAGTTTAAGAAGAGAACTCAGCGTAGTAATAAGATGCTGGAGACCTCTGATGCAAGAACACTTATCTCGGAATACAATACCCCTCAAGAACAAGCTTATGCCGACTATGCTAATAAGATGAAATCCCTAGCGAACCAGGCCCGGCTTGAAATAGTCCATACCAAGGACATGAAATATGATCCCGTTGCCAAGTCAACATACCAGAAGGAATACGATTCATTAATGGCCCAGCTGGCAAAGGCTAAGTTGAATGACCCTAGAGAACGAATGGCGCAAGTAACAACAGCCGCAAAAGTTCAGTCACTCATAAACGACAATCCGGATCTGGCAGATGACAAAAAGCAACTCCGTAAGATACGTCAGAGGGAGTTGACTAAAGCGAGACTGCATGTCGGTGCTAAACGTGTTCCCATAACCATAAGCGATAGGGAGTGGGAAGCTATCCAGAAAGGAGCTATATCAGCCAGTAAGCTCAATAGCATTCTGAAATATACTGACACCGATCGATTAAAAGATCTATCCATGCCGAAAGAACGAAAACAACTACGTCCTTGGCAGATTAATAAGATGAAAACTATGGCCGCTTCAAATAACTATACTTTAATCGAAATCGCAAAAGCGTTGGGCGTTTCTTCGGCAACTGTTGGAAAGTATTTGAAAGATCGAGATTATGAAAGAAAGGAGAGTGAAATTGATGCGTCAATCGATGATTACTACGAAGGATAATCCTTATGATCCTTTTGAGGATTTCTATCACTGGTATATGTATGATGAATTAAAAGGTTACCATTCTTCTGCCTTTCTAGGTCGAATAGTGAAGACTTCAAATTCATTTACTGACATTGAATACCAAGAAGCAATTGAAGAAGCAATTGACGAAATTATTAAGTATGACTTTCAAAACATTTATTTGAAGGTTACTAAAGATCTTGACGATGAAACTTCTCTTCCTTTGAACCCGAATGAAGAGATCGTAGTTGAGAAAGAATTGTCAAAGCTTGTTGATTAAAGCAATTCTTTCAATGAATTTCATCAGGAAAGAAAAACATTTAAATGAAAAGACTTTGTGTTTGTTCTTAGAAATTAATTGTAATTGTTTGAATGAACTCTCCACACCCACCAATACCAATATAAAAGGAGGGTAGGGAGGGGGTCGCGGATAACCCACCCCCTAGTCGTCGCCGGCCTCTTCGAAAAAACCCCGCAGAGGGATTTTTGGAGAGTTGTTTGATATTCCCCAGACTGAGTAGACTTTAGGGGTCTTTGAAATTCTCCTTTGTTCTCTTCCAAAGTTCTCCTTTCAGTAAACAAGCCGTCCTATCCTTTCGAAAAGACCCCTAAAGTCTACTCAGTCTGGTAATTACACGGAGGAAACCTCATGAAAGTAGGTGGATTGATAATGACAATTGTTCAGAACCGGTTCATAAGTTACATTGAAAAGTTTGTTGGGCAGCCTTACATATGGGGTGGAACCGAAACTAAGATGACAAAAGCGAATTATATCGCTGTAATCAACAAAAAAGAAGCACCTGGGATTAATCGGAACAACGCTGTTAAGTTTGTAGAAGCTCTTTTCGAAAAAGGTGCTACTGAAGTATACGGTTTCGATTGTTCCGGTTACATTTCAAAAGCTTTGATATCGTCGGGACTTAGAACTAGACGAGGAGATTGCGATGCACTCTGGAGTAAATGTACACGAACAGACAAACTCGAAAATTTCACACTCTTGTTTAGAGTAAACCCATCTAACCCGAACGATGAGACGCATGTTGGTGTTTATTACAACGGCTATCAGTACCACGCTAAAGGACGAGCTTACGGAGTTGTAAAAGAAAAGTATAATAAAAGATATTGGCATAAGATGGGTCTTTATCCAGGTCTTAAAACCGATTCTATCAAACCAGTCAATCCGTCGAAGCCTGGTACTAGTGAATTCGAATTTTCTCACAACTTGAAATACGGTTCTCCTTACAAAACGGAAGTTAAAGAACTTAAAAAACTTCTTGCTAAAAAAGGATTCGATAATCTTGATATTAACAACGGAAATTATCGAAGCAAGACAAAAGCGACCGTAATTAAATTTCAGAAGACTGTCTTCTCGGATCACAAGGAATGGGACGGTATTGCTGGTAAGAGAACAATCGAAGCATTAGGAGGAAAATGGATAGAATGAAAAAATTGTGTACTACAAAAAAAGTTCTATTCGGAACACTCATTGTGTGTGGGATTCTTTTAGTTACAATTGTCGTCGCATGGATTCTTTTGGATAGATCTGATGCGGCTGGATTGGCAGGAGTTGTAACTGGTCTTGCGGGAATTGTCGTAGGATTCTACGAATGGAAAGCAAGAGCAGAGAATCTTGCAAAGTATGGTATGAAAGAAAAAATTTCTATGTGTTCTACTGAACAGGAAGGAGATGCAGAATGACTGACATTACACCTATTGTGATAGCATTCGTAAGTATGGTTTTCGCAATCATTGGAATTTTTCTTATTCCATTTGTTAAAAGCAAAGTTGGAGAAGAAAAGTTTAAAGACATTAGTAAATGGGTTCGAATTGCTGTAAACGCAGCAGAACAGATTTACAATGAGAGCGGAATGGGTGAAGTTAAGAAAGAATATGTGTTGGAGTTTCTTAAGAAGAGAGGGATTACGATGGACATCGATAGTGTTGATGCTCTTATCGAATCCGAAGTATACAAGCTCAACAGTTCAAAATGAATTTAAAGAGAGGAGGCGTTCCTAATGGCTGCGAAAAAGAGACGACCAGCTACTACGCCACAAGGTAGAGAAAACCAATTGGCAGAGGCGGCTGTTGCTCTGGCAGAGCAGAAACTTTTAGACGGAACCGCCTCTTCTCAGATTATAACTCATTATCTACAAATTAGTTCGCCAGTAGAACAAGCGAAACGAAAACTTTTGGAGAAACAGATTGAGCTTATTGAAGCGAAAATAGAATCGATCAGAGCGACTCGATCCTCTGACGAAACCTATATGAAAGCTTTGGACGCTATTCGTAGATATACTGGAGCAGTGGACGATGATACGGAAGAGTTATAAAGAACTAATACAGTTTGAAACTTTTGATGAGCGATACAATTATTGTAAATTGTCGCAAGCGGTTGGATCCATTTCTTTCGGAGTCGATCGTTGGGTCTATCAAAAGTTTCTTAAAAGTAAGGAATGGCTTGATTTTCGTAAATACATAGCACGTCGAGATAATGCATGTGATTTAGGTTGCGAAGATCATCCTATTCTAGAAGGAAGGATTCTTAGAATTCATCATCTTAATCCAATTGATATCGATGCTTTTCTAAAAGATCCTAGTGTGCTTATGGATCCTAACAATACCATAACGACTACGGAGAATACTCATCGAGCAATACATTATGGAAACATAGAGATGCTTCCTAGAGATCCAATCGTTAGATATTCAGGCGATACATGCCCGTGGAAAAATATTAGGAGATAAAATGAGCAGACATGGCTACATAAAAAGAGGCCCCGTTGATGGCGTTCCGATTTATTCGGATAGAGACAAAAACTCAGATATTTTAGCAACTATATCTGTTGGCTCTGAGATTGAGATCCTGTATGGAACGACAGACGATTTCTTTGTTGAAATCTGTCTTCCTTGCGGAATCACGGGCTTTTGTCAAGGTCACTATATTAAACTTAGCGAGGAGTAATTATGGAAAATAGCATTCTATCAGACATTAAGGCTCTTCGAAACATTGAGGATGATAACTACGCTTATGATCGAGAACTAGTGTCCGACATTAATTCAGCTATTTCCAAATTATGGCAGCTTGGAGTTGGGCCGGACGAAGGATTTGCTATCACGGGAACTTCTGAAACGTGGGCAGATCTTGCTGGAGATGATAAGCGACTAAATCTGATCAAATCATATGTAGAGAAGGATGTTCAATTAAAGTTTGATCCTCCATCAAATGGATTTTTGGTCACAATGATTCAAGAGGAACTCAAAGAGTTAACTTGGAGAATTCAAGTAGTAGCAGATAAGAAATAGGAGGTTCTCATGGACAAATGTTTTCACATTATGCAAGGGGACAGTTATCCTATAGAATTTGCGTTCTACGATGAAGAAACCGGTAAAAAGATTACAAATTCCGAAGTGTCTAAAATCGAGTTTATTCTTGGAAACACAAGAAAAGTTTATCCCGATGTTGGGAAATGGGATGAAGAAAACGGGGTTTTTCTAATTCCTTTTTCGCAGGAAGACACATTCAAGTTAAGAGAGGGCGGAACTAGAATTCAGGCACGAATTTCTTTTCAGGGGGAAGATTCAGTTGTCGGATGTAAAGGTCCTCGCACTATCGTAGAAGATAGCGTGTCTAAGGAGATACTGTGATGAGAGTAGTGTTCGATGTACGTAAGAAACGTAATATTGCGATCGGTTTGCATCGTCGAAAAGAAGTTCGAATGTCGCTAGAAAACGTTCGAATAAATGTTGGAGCTTCCGATCCGTATGAAGGACCGTATGTCGTAACACCAAGCACTTACAATGACATCGGTCTTCAAACAAAATCAAAATGTATGAAAGAAGACGTAAATGTTAAACAATACCCGCAGACGTATGTTAGCAATAGTGCTGGGGGAACAACTCTAATTCTTGGGGAGGAATATTATGCCTAATACTTATATTAATAAAGTTATTCTTGGAACCGAAGTTAAACTGGATTTAACCGGGGACGATATTAAACCAGAACATCTAAAGAAAAATATTAAGGCTCATGATAAAAGCGGTGCGCCTATTGTTGGTACGAATACATATGACGCCGATACTACTGATGCTACAGCAACTGCTGCTGAAATTTTGGCGACAAAGACAGCTTATGTAAATGGAGCTAAGGTAGTTGGTAGCATGCCTAATAGAGGCGCACAGCATCTTAAGATCAGCAAACTCGATACTCCCGTAACTATTCAGGGAGGATATCACGACGGATCTGGTGATGCAGCTGTAGATTCTGTTGAAGCAGCTAAGATTATACCTAAGAATATTCGAGAAGGCATTACCATTCTTGGTGTTACTGGTAACATGTCTGGTTCTGAAGGTATGAAACCTCAGGCAAAGAATGTTACTCCTACTTTCGAGGCACAGGTAATTTCTCCAGATGAAGGATATAACTGTTTGTCAGAAGTGACTGTAGCGGCAATTCCCTATAGTGAAGTGGACAATGACTTTGGAGGCAAAACTCTTACTATCGGAGGTTAAAAATGGCCGGTCCACTCAGATTTCCAGAATCTACAAAGCCAATTAATAAAGTTGTTCTAAACGGCGATATTAAAATTGATTTAACCGGAGATACAGTTCAACCTTCTAATTTACTTAAAGGCATTAAAGCTCACGGACCAGATGGGAACATTATTACTGGAACAATGACCCCAGTCCTATACGGAGAAGTCCAGAACTTAACAGACACAGAAAAGAAGCAAGCTCAACAAAATATTGGCATCGATCCAGATAGTTTTCTTCAGAAGCCAGTTTTGTTGTGGACCAATGCTTCTCCGACATCAACACTCGTGGCACAGGATATAGCAATTGACGACACCTATCCGTTCCTTCTATGCGTGGGTACAAACGGCGGATTTGTACTCGACAACACCGAGCGGGGAGGCGTACTAACTCAATCGAGATGGACGACTATTGGCAATAATCTCCATGTCACATTACAAACGAGGGCTATTCACCGAGTGGCCGGGGGCAAGGTACATATCAACAATGCTTACGGCTATGACTTCAATGTCGACAGTGGGAAAATGAACACAAAGCAGGATAATACAGAATGCATCTTGTACCAGATTTGGGGGATAAAGTAGGAGTGAGATATGCATTGAAATTGGATTCCGATAATCGCATATTGTCGGTAACGTTCGAACAGTTCGCGGAAGAAGGCGCCATTATAGTAGATAGTTTTCCAGAGGGAGATGTTCATGATTATAAGTATGTTAATGGCGAGTATGTTCATGATCCGATTCCGAAGGAACCAGAGATCGAACACGATAGCGAAACAGAACGACGTCTTAGCACTTGTGAAAACAATATTGAACAAATACTTACCGGCTTGGAGACTATGCTAAATGAGTAGCAGAATCGAAAATATTCTAGGCGCCCTTTCAGAAAAACAAAAGGCATGGAAAAAAGCTAGAGATTTTCTAACAGATGAACAAGCACTTCAAGTGAAAGCGCTTTATTCAAAATGGAAAATTAACACGACGTATAGCAAACTGGAAGATTCAACTCCAGTCAGAGTAATTGATCCAACTGATAATAATCTATACGAATTAATCACTCCTCATACATCTCAAGCAGGTTGGGAACCACACGCTGTGCCGGCGTTGTGGAAACAGATATCTCTGGATGAGTATCCAGAATGGGTACAGCCGATTTCTGCGGAAACCTCCTATCCAAAGAATGCGAAATGTACTCATAATAATAAAAAATGGATCAGCGATGTAAATGATAATGTTTGGGAACCTGGTGTTTACGGTTGGAGTGAAGTAACCGGAAACATTTGAGTTTTAGAATAATTAGAAAAGAGCGCGAAGTCCATTGAATAAATACTCCGAGAGGAAAGGAGGAAAATTCAAAATGACTAACGAACTTTACCATCATGGTATAGATGGACAGAAGCACGGTATCAGACGTTTTCAGAATTTAGACGGATCTCTAACTCCTGCTGGTCGAGAACGGTATGGAGTAGGACCAGCTAGAGATAAAAGTAGATGGGGAATTTTTAGAAAGAAAACTTCTAAGAAGACGTCAACGTCTCGAAATTCAAAAGAAGAGAAAAAAACTTATAAACCTGTTAGCGAAATGAGTGATCAAGAAATTAACGATTTTTTGAATCGTTATCGACTTGAGACACAGTACAAAGAGGCTATTTCAAAGTTATCTCAAGAAGACAAAAGCGCAACTAGAAAATTTTTCGAAAAGAGTCGAAATGAGTTAATCAATAAACTTGGAACTTACGGTGCTCAGAAACTTGGCGAACTACTTGTCGACAAAACTATGGATTATGCTAAGACTAAACTGGGTCTCAAGACTGAACAACAAAAGAAAGCTGCTACTGATGGGGCTAATAAAGTTTCTGAAAAATTGCAAAAAGCATTTTCTAAAATGGATCGTTTGAAGAACCAATCTGAAGAAGAACGTATTAAGACAGAGATCGCTAAAAATCGATGGATTCAAGCGAATATCCCTGAATATATGAGCTCTAAAGAAAAGAAACAACCTGAGACAAAAGTTTCAAATGGTCCCACAGTTGTTGCTAAAAAGAAAAAGAAGAAATAATGGAGTGTCGTAATCATGGCTCTTTCTAACACAGCAGTTCCTAAATATTACGGGGAATTCAGAGAATCGGTTCTCAGAGGAGAGATACCAGTGAACCGAGAGATTGCTATGGAGATGTGTCGAATCGATGATCTTATAGCGAATCCCGGAGTTTACTATGATCCCTCCGTTGTAGAAGGATGGGTCGAATTTTGTGAAGGAGAACTAACTCTAGTTGACGGAGGAGATTTAAAACTTTTGGATAGCTTTAAATTATGGGGAGAGCAGCTGTTTGGATGGTACTATTACGAATATCGAAAAGTTTATATTCACGGAGGAAATGGTGTTCCAGGTCGGTTTGTGCGAAAACCAAAAAAGAAACGATTGATTAACAAACAGTTTCTTATAGTTGGTCGAGGAGCAGCCAAATCATTATATGATACGTGCGTTCAAGCATACGAATTGATATTGGATGCGAGTACCACGAAACAGATAACAACAGCACCCACTATGCATCAAGCGGACGAAGTTCTTTCCCCATTTCGAACCGCAATCACAAGAGCAAAAGGGCCTTTGTTTCAGCTTTTGACTGAAGGATCTGCTCAATCTACTAGAAACAAAGCCATTCGACCAAAACTATTTTCTAGCAAGAAAGGTATCGAGAATTCCTTAACTAATTCAATCCTTGAAGTAAAACCGATGAGTATTGACAAGCTTCAGGGACTTCGTGCTAAAGTATCCTCGCTGGATGAATGGCTTTCATGTGATATTCGTGAGGATGTTATTGGTGCTATTGAGCAGGGTGCGAGCAAAGTTGACGACTACATTATTATAGCTACATCATCCGAAGGCACTGTTCGAAATGGTCCAGGAGATACTATTAAACTAGAGCTTATGAAAATTTTGAAAGGGGAATATATTAATCCTCATGTTTCAATTTTTTACTATAAGCTTGATGATATTTCGGAAGTATCTAATCCCGCAATGTGGCCGAAATGTAATCCTAATATAGGAAAAACTGTTACTTATGAAACCTATCAGTTGGACGTGGAGAGAGCGGAAAAAGCTCCTGCTAGCAGAAATGATATTCTAGCTAAAAGATTTGGGATTCCATGTGAAGGTTTTACGTATTTCTTTACTTATGAAGAAACCATTCGCCATCATCATCAGAATTTTAATGGTATGCCATGTTCTATGGGATGCGACTTATCTCAAGGTGACGACTTCTGTGCATTCACATTTCTGTTTCCTCTTCCGGATGGAAGTTTCGGTGTTAAGACTCGTTGTTATATTACTCGGTTTACATTTAATAAGCTTCCGACAGCTGGCCGATTGAAATACCAAGAATTTATTGATGAAGATAGTCTTGTCGTTATGGAAGGCGCTGTTCTTGAGATGCTTGACGTATACGAAGAACTTGATAATTTTATTACTCAGCAGAATTATGATGTGAGTTGTGTAGGATACGATCCATATAACGCCAAAGAATTTATCGAAAAATGGTCTAGCGAAAATGGTCCTTATGGTATAGAAAAAGTAATACAGGGATCTAAAACAGAATCAGTTCCGCTTGGGGAGTTAAAGAATTTAGCTGAAGAAAGAATGTTGATATTTGATCAAGAGCTAATGACTTATGCTATGGGAAATTGCATAGCTTTACAAGATACGAACGGAAATCGCAAACTTTACAAAAAACGTTATGAACAGAAGATTGATGCGGTCGCCGCAATGATGGATGCTTTCATAGCATTTAAGTTAAATCGAGAATTATTTAAGTAAGTGGGTGATGACATGACGAATGAACTTTATCATTATGGAGTTAGAGGTCAAAAGTGGCATGTACGTCGATGGCAGAATGAAGACGGGTCTTTAACTCCTGCTGGACGTATACATTATGGGTATGGTACTCAAGATAAATACAAACGTGATCGAAGCACTTTTTATTCTGACGTTAAAAAAGCTGCTGGAAAAGATCTTGATCGTCTTCGAAAGAAAAGAAAAGAGGAATTGAAAAGAAACAATGCATATGAAATTATAGACGGAAGCGGTAGCGATATTGTAAAACTCGAAAAATCGATGAAGATCTACGACAAGTATGCAAAAGAAGCTGATAAAATAATACTTTCCAAACTCCAACTTCCGGACGATTTGGAAACGCGCAAAATGTTGAATGATTACAAAGCTTTAGAATGGTACAATGATTCGATATATGATCCAGAAAAACTTCAGATCTTTAAAGATTCGATTCCCAGTTTTAAAAAAACAGCAAAAGAATTAATCAATTTCTATAGTAAAGCAAATCAGCGAGCAATAGTTGATGAATTTATGAAAGAATACGAAAAGGAAGATCATGGAAAATATGATCCTGACACGCAAGCGATGAGAGACAAAATTTACTATAGTCTTGAAAAGGAGGGACAGAATAGATATTGGGATAACGCCGACCCAAAGACACGACAAATCGTCGATACCTTGGGTAAGGTATATCATTATTATTACTTTTTTCAAAATGAAGGTGGCTATGATCCAAGAAGCGGACAGTTTGGAAAGAGTATATGGAAAAATTTTATGAATCGAACACAAGGAAAAGGCTTTCATGATCTATCTGAAAGCGAAAAATCAGAATTCTTTAGATTAGTTGCGAAATCTGAAGGTCTTCCGGGAACAGACGATTATGCAAAAATACTTAAAGATTGGCTCTACGAGGTCGAATGGAACTAAGTGACATTGTGATAAGGAGGCTTTTACATGGCGGATAGTCTTTCCGAAAGACTTAGGCGTGCGTGGAATGTATTCTCCGGTAAAGACGAATATCTGAAAGATCTTGGCGGTTACACATTTGGATCAACATATCGTTCCGACAGAATTCGTTTGACTAAAGGAAACGAGCGATCAATTGTAACAGCTATATTCAATCGTATAGGTATGGATGTAGCAGCAATCGACATAAAACATGTTCGATTAGATCAAAATGATCGTTACAAAGAAGACATCGATTCTCCTTTGAATTATTGTTTGACTTGTGAACCAAACATCGATCAAACAGCTAGATCTTTTATACAGGATGTCGTAATGTCGATGTTTGATGAAGGTTCTGTAGCTGTTTGTCCGATCGAGACCAGTTTTGATCCAAGAAAGACTAATTCCTATGATATTTGGAATCTTCGAACCGGAAGGATAATCGAATGGTATCCTCAACACGTTAAAGTCTCAGTTTATAACGAAAGGACAGGTAAAAGGGAAGACGTTATATATCCGAAGAAAGTTGTCGGAATTATCGAAAACCCACTTTATGCTGTCATGAACGAACCAAATTCAACTCTCCAGAGATTGATTAGAAAACTCAATCTTCTGGATGTAATCGATGAACAGAGTGGAGCTGGAAAACTTGACTTGATAATTCAGCTTCCCTATGTCATAAAAACAGATCTAAAGCGAGAACAGGCTGAAAAGAGGAGAGCTCAAATCGAAGACCAACTCGCTGGATCGAAGTACGGTATTGCTTATACTGATGGCACAGAACGTATAACTCAGCTTAATCGTTCGGTAAACAACAATCTAATGAGTCAGATTGAATATTTAACGAGTATGCTATATAGCCAGTTAGGTATCACTCAGAGCTTGTTGGATGGAACTGCCGAAGAAAATGTAAGCTTGAACTATATGTCTAGAACTATAGAACCTGTGATATCTGCAATAACAGACGAGCTGGAACGAAAATTCCTGACTAAAACTGCGAGAACACAGGGCCAAGCAATTCGATATTTCGTAGATCCGTTTAAACTTACACCCACATCTCAGTTGGCTGAAATGGCCGACAAATTCACAAGAAACGAGATTATGACATCTAACGAAATTCGTCAGGTTATTGGTCTCAAACCTTCTGCTGATCCAGAAGCTGATGAACTTCGGAATAAGAATTTGTCCAAACCTAAGGATACCGAGACTGTGGACATTGTAAACGAAAATAAAGAAGAGGTGAAAGATAATAATGGCTAAGGAATATGATTTCGCCGGCTGGGCTACACGAGCAAATCTTAAGTGTAGCGATGGTCGAGTCATTATGCATGATGCTTTCAAGGAAAACGATGGTGCTGTAGTTCCCATCGTATGGAACCATCAGCATAATTCTGTAAACGATGTTCTTGGTCATGGCATTCTCAAAAATATGGGCGAAGGTGTTCGTATTTATGGCAAATTTAACGATACTGAGAATGGTCAGACCGCGAAGTCTCTTGTAAAACATGGCGATGTTGAATATTTGTCTATTTGGGCCAATCAGCTTCGTCAGAACGGATCTAATGTTATTCACGGTAATATTAGAGAAGTTAGTCTGGTCCTTGCTGGAGCTAATCCTGGAGCCTACATCGATGATGTTATGGCCCATGCTGATGATGCTGAATTTGAAGGACAAATTTATACTGGTATGCCGATCGAGATAGAACTTGAGCATGCAGATAAAAAAGAAAGTATGGAGGAAAAGGCCGATATGTCTGAAGAAAAGAAAGAGCGTACTGTTGGGGATGTTATTGATGATATGACCGAGGAGCAGCAGAAAGTTCTCTGGGCTCTTGTTAAAAAAGCGCTCGAAGAAGGAAAAAATCAAAATGAATCTAAAAATGACGAGGGGGGAACCGTAGTGAAGCACAATGTATTTGACAATAACAATGAACAGCAGCAGGAAGATGTGATCCAGCATAGTGATGTTGTGGCCGTTTTTAACGACATCAAGAAGTATGGCTCCCTGAAGGAGAGCTCTCTGGCTCATGGTATCGAGAACGTGGAATATCTCTTCCCCGATGCTCGCACCACTTCTAACAACATTGATTTTATTTCTCGGAATATGGACTGGGTGAGCGTTGTCATGAATGGTGCTACTCACACTGCGTTCTCCCGCATTAAGTCCATCTATGCAAACATTACCGAAGATGAAGCTCGCGCTAAGGGTTATATTAAGGGCAACATGAAGAAGGAAGAAGTCTTCACTCTTTTGAAGCGTACGACCAGTCCTACGAGCATCTATAAGAAGCAGAAGATGGATCGGGACGACATGCTTGATATTACCGATTTCAATGTTGCCGCAATGTTGAAGACCGAGATGCGCATGATGCTGGACGAAGAAATTGCTCGTGCGGCTCTGGTTGGCGATGGTCGTAGCACCTCTGATGACGATCATATTAACACTCAGTGCATTCGTCCTATCTACAACGATGAGGATCTGTACACTATCAAGACCAAGGTTACTTATAGCGCTAATGCTACTGACGATGATAAGGCTAAGCTGGTCATTCGTGCCGCGATTAAGGCTCGTAAGGACTATAAGGGTTCCGGCAGCCCCATCATGTTCACTACTGAAGACATGCTGACTAACATGCTGCTCATGACGGATACTACTGGTCGTGACCTCTATGAATCCGAAGAGAAGCTGGCTCGGAAACTGCGTGTATCTCGTATCGTAACTGTTCCCGTGATGGAGAATCTCACTGGTAAGCTTGGTGGTACTCTGGTTGCTATTATCGTCAACATGAAAGACTATACCTTTGGCGCCGATAAGGGTGGCGAAGTGAACATGTTCGACGATTTCGATATCGATTACAACCAGCAGAAGTATCTGATCGAGACTCGTTGCTCTGGTTCTCTGAATAAGCCTTACAGTGCCATTGCCATTGAAATGGCTCAGGCATAAAAGAAAAAGCATTAGGAGGTAATTAGTTATGGCTAATGTTCTTAAGAAGGATGTTCCTCTCGTATTTAATCGAGCCGAGGACAAGTTTGTTGCTAAATATGTTATTGGTTTGAACTCTGGCAATGTAGCTGTTGTCGGTACTGATACGATCAACGGTAAGCTTTTGGAAGATCTTTTCCTGAATGGTGTTATTGTTAAGGATTCCACCACTCAGTACGTTCCTGTGACTCTTGTTGCAGGTGCATCTGCAGGCTGTAAGCTCGTTTGTATTGCTCTCGGCGCTTCTGATGCACTTAGTGCAAAGGTAGTCAAGAGCTCCGATTACGCTGACGCGTAAAAATCAAAATGGCTAAATATTGCGGCGCGATAGGTTTCGCAATGCCCGAAGAAACCGCTCCTGGAGTTTGGACTGATAAAATCATAGAAAAGATCTATAGAGGAGAAGTAATTCGAAACTTCATGAAGTGGCAGAATTCGGAGAATCTTAACGACGATCTGAATATTTCAAATGAACTTTCTGTCGTCGGAGATCCGTTTCTATGCTGTAACTGTGCAAACATTAAGTATGCAACTTATATGGGTGTAAAGTGGAAAGTGAACAGCATTGATATTCAGTATCCGAGACTTAAACTTTCTCTTGGGGGTGTTTGGAATGAACAATCGTCTTGAGCTTCACGAAATTTTGTGTAAGATTCTTGGTTCTCGCAATGTTTATTACCAACCCACAGAAAGTGTTCGTCTCAAGTATCCGTGTATTATCTATCGTCGGAGTGACATTGATAAAATTAATGCCGATAATCTTCCGTATATTAGAACTCACGAGTATCAGATTATAGTTGTTGATAAGAATCCAGATAGCAAGTTTGTTGAAGATATTTCAAAACTTCCTATGTGTCGATTTGACAGACACTATACTGCGGACAATCTTAATCATGACATATTTGTATTATATTTTTAGGAGGAATAATTCATGGCTGTTGTAACTAAACGTATCGAATGGGATAAGAGCGGCGAAAGGCTCTATGAAACTGGTATTGAGAAGGGCGTACTGTATCCTATTTCTAATGGTCAGTATCAGAAGGGTGTTGCTTGGAATGGTCTGACCGCTTTCACGGAAAGTCCTTCTGGTGCCGAGAACACCGACCTCTATGCTGACAATATTAAGTATTTGAGCATGCAGTCTGCAGAAACTTTCGGTGGTACTATCGAAGCTTATATGTACCCCGATGAATTCGCAGAGTGTGATGGTTCCGCTAACGTTGCCGATGGTGTGACCATTGGTCAGCAGACTCGTAAGGGTTTTGGCTTCTGCTATCGCACCAAGGTTGGTAACGACACCGATGGTAACGAACATGGTGATAAGATTCACATCGTTTATGGCTGTAAGTGCTCTCCTTCCGAGAAGAACTATCAGACTATTAACGATTCTCCTGATGCCATTACGTTCTCTTGGGAAGTAAACTCTACTCCCGTTAACGTAACTAATCATAAGCCTACTTCCTGTCTGGTAATCGACACTACCAAGATCAGCGAAGCGGCTCTGACTGCTATCGAGGATGCTCTGTATGGTAAGAATGGCGAAGATACCGCTGCAACGGATCCTAAGATCCTCATGCCTGACGAAGTAATTGCTATTATTACTGAGAATCCCAAGTCCTAAATCGAAAGAAAGGATCGAGGGGTCTGTTAGCGCGGGCCCCTCTTTGGTAAATTCAAAATGGATAGTGCAGGATTCTATAAAGCAGAAAAACCAACAGAACCAGCAGAACCCGTCGAGGTGATATTAGACTGGAAATCGGCATCTGCGAAAAAAAGATCATTTAATCTCGGTATATCGAGTCTAAAAGATTCGGTTGAGCTATATGCACGACGCCCTATAATTATCCCTATATATAACTTTAAAAATTCTCTCGGAGATGAAATATTAACATCGGAGAATAATGGCATATATATAGGTGGTATTGTTCCATTTGATGGATGCAGTTTTTCAGATATATATTTACTGTCAAATGCTGATATGAACAAAGTGATGCAATCTAATCCATTAATTATAAAATCAATAATAAGTTCGGACAATTTGACAAATAAATCAACCTGTGTTAATCTAGAGAACGTGGGGCTTGTGACTCCTTTTGGATACATGAAAGTTTCAGCTCAGGTCTTTGCAGAAACAAGCCAACTTCTCCCTATCGTATACGACGATGGAAGCTACTCTTATTCGAATCTTAACTTAATAGAAGCAGACAATTTGGTCATTGCACCTTTTGAGTTAATCGAATCAGTACCAGTACCAGCTGGGGAATAAATATTTTTAATTATTGAAAGGAGACAATTATGATTACAAAGACTATTACTACTACCGACTATAATGGCGTTGAATACACCGAAGAATTCCGTTTCAATCTCACTAAGGCCGAACTTATGGGGTGGGAACTCAGTATTCCTGGCGGTTTGACCGGCCGAATTAAGGCTGTTACCGATTCCAAGAATGCTCCCGAACTGATTAAGTTGTTCCGTGAACTTATTAAGAAGTCTTACGGTGTCAAGAGTGCCGATGGTCGTCGATTCATCAAGAGCGAAGAACTTTATGATGCTTTCGAACAGACTGAAGCATATTCCGAGATTTTCATGGAACTCATCACTGATGCGGACAAGGCTGCGGCATTTGTAAACGGGATCATGCCCAATGTAGATGGTAAAGAAATTAGCCGACCGGTAAATCTTACTCCGGTCCAGTAATCTAGAAGAGAGGAGATCAGAGAATGCTTCGTTTGACAATCCATGAAGTCGAGATGTGGGATGAGAATAACGAGTGTTTCATTGGACAGAATCGTGATCATGAAATTGTTCTGGAGCACTCTCTGGTCTCAATTTCAAAATGGGAATCCAAATGGCATAAAGCCTTTCTCGGAAGAGAAGAAAAAACATATGAAGAAACTCTGGACTACATAAAATGCATGACAATTACACAGAATGTTCCAGAGTATCTATATCGATTCTTAACGAATAAAGATTTGGAAGTTGTCAATGAGTATATCGCGAATCCGATGACCGCTACAACTTTTAACGATCAAAAGAAACATGGTTCTAGGGAGATTATTACGAGTGAACTTATATATTACTGGATGGTCTCTCTTAATATACCCTTTGGTGAATGTCAAAAGTGGCATTTAAATCGTCTTTTAACGCTGATACAGGTTTGCGAAATAAAGAATGGACCCGCTAAGAAGATGTCTCAGCGTGATATTATGAAACAGAATGCGGCGATTAACGCTGCTCGTAGAAAGAAAGCTGGATCGCGGGGGTGATAATCAATGATAACGTTCAAGATTAAAGGCGATTATAAAAGAGCTGAACGATATTTTAAACGATTAACGCAGAAAAAGTATCTTCAGATTCTTGATAAATATGGAAAACAAGGAGTAGAGGCTTTAGCAGCAGCTACTCCTAAAGATACAGGACGTACTGCCGACTCTTGGCGATACGAGATAGAGACTGGTCCAAATTCATCTTCTATTATTTTTGTCAACGATAATATTAATAAATATGTTAATATTGCTGTGATATTACAGTATGGACATGCGACTCGTAATGGAGGATGGGTCGAAGGGAGAGATTACATTAATCCTGCGGTCCAGCCTCTATTTGACGAAATGGTTAAAAAAGCATGGGAGGAGGTTATTAGAGTATGAGTAAGACCGTCGATTCAAGAATTGTTGAAATGCAATTTGACAATAGTAATTTTGAGAAAAATGTCAAAACTAGCATGTCGACTCTTGATAAACTTAAACATGCTTTTAAAATGGATGATGCTTCGAAGAGCATGCGTCAGTTAAACCGAGAGATTGAAAAAGTTAATCCGGGTATTTTAGGTCAGGCTGTTCAGCAAGTCACGGTAAAATTTAGTGCTTTACAGATAGCTGGTTATACGGCTCTTAAGAGAATTAGTGACCAAGCAATCACAACCGGAAAGAATTTGATAAAATCTCTTAGCGTCGACAATATTGCAGCTGGCTGGGATAAGTATGCTGAGAAGACCACTGCAGTTGCAACATTGATATCCCAAGGCTATAACATGGATGAAGTAACCAAACAGTTAGAGAGACTGAATTGGTTTACTGATGAAACCAGCTATAACTTTACGGATATGGTAAAGAACATTGGTATGTTCACAGCATCTGGTCAAAGTCTAGAAGATTCTGTCGAAGCAATGATGGGTATTGCCAACTGGGCAGCCTTGTCTGGTCAGAATGCTCAAACAGCCAGTCGTGCTATGTATCAAATTTCTCAGGCCATGGGTTCTGGACAGCTTCGAAAGCAAGACTATATGTCTATCCAGAATGCTAACATGGATACATTAGAGTTTCGAAAAAATCTTATAGAAGCCGGTGTTGAATTAGGAACTCTTGAAAAAATTGGAGATGACGCATATAAATCATTAACTGCTTCTTCTAAAGAATTCAGCACAAGTCAGCTTCCCAATCATTTAACAGACGATGCTTGGGCTACTTCTGAAGTAATGATGAAAGCCTTCAAAAGATATTCTGAAGCTGTCAATCAGATTTATGAATATACGGAAGAACACGGTATTACCGCATCGCAGGCGATTGAAGAACTCGGAAATAGCGTCGATGCATTTGGACTAAAAGCTTTTCGATCAGCGCAGGAAGCCAAGACTTTTAACGATGTAATTGATTCTGTAAAAGATGCAGTTGCTACTGGCTGGATGAATAGTTTTGAGAAGATTCTCGGTAATTATGAACAGCAGAAAGTTCTATGGACCGACATGGCAAATTATCTTTATGATATTTTTGCTGGGCCTGCAGAAGCGAGAAATGAATTTTTAGAAGAGTCTTTTGCTGTGACGAACTGGGAACGTCTTCGAAGAGTCATAACAGATACTGGGGGCGATGTAAATCAGTTTGAAAAGACTCTTGAACAAGTAGGAAAGGCTAACGGAGTTCTAACGGATCAGATGATCAAGGATGCCGGAAGTCTTGCTAAAAGTTTAACTAGTGGTTGGGCAGACGAAAAAATCATCAAACAAGCTGTTTTGGCGTATGATGATTATATGAAAAAAGCCTTTAAGAATAAACGTAGAAATCCTATATGGGATGATTTTGTAAAAAAAGTAGAATCTGGAGACACCGAGATTCTAAGTATAATTAGCGAAATAACAGGTAGCGGACGTAAATTCTTAGTTGAAGGTTTCTACAATACGTTTGATTCTATTCTAGGGATACTAAATGCTGTCAAGAAAGGTTTCAAAAATGTGTTTCCGCCTATAACGGCGAAACAATTAAAGAATGCCTTGGAAAGCGTTCGAAATCTAACGAAGTCAATGACCGATTTCATTAATCTCGACGTTAATCAAGAAAAATTTTCTAACATTTTCACGGGTGCATTTAGCATTCTAGGAATTGTAAAAGATTTCGCTACAGGAATCTTTAAGTTTATTAAGGACGATCTTATTGGGGATGCTTTTGACGGAATTCCTCAAAGTATCTTCGATTTCCTTTCGAATGTAGGTCAAGGAATAACTAATTTAAGAGCACAGCTTCGCGGCGGAGAAGCAATTCGAGAATTTCTAGTTTCAGTGAAAACGGAAATTCAAAATGGCATTGTCGTTCTTAACAGTTACTGGGAGAAATTTAAGAATTTGAAGGGCGTTAAGCCAATATTCGACGGAATTTCCTCCGCTTTATCGAAACTTAGTTTTAAAAAAATAGACTTCTCCTCGTTTACAAATTTCTTTAAATCTGTAAAGGCCGTTGGTAAAGAAGTTATTGATTCTTTCGGTGCAATTAATATTTCCTTTGAAGGATTTGGAGAAATCTTCTACAAAATCGGAGAAAAAGTCAGCGCAGTAAAGGATTGGATCGTTAATTCTTGGAATGGGATTGGAAAATCCATCAATACGAGCGTCGAAAGTGCATCTAGTGGTTTTGAAAAACTGAAGACTCTTGCTGGCAACGCAATTGCTTGGATTGGCGAGAAAATAAAAGAAATTAATTGGACTTCTATTGCAGTCTTTGCTGGTTTGATTGTAATAATTTCTATTTTTCGTGGGATCGGAAAACTTGTCGATAAATTTTTAACCATTCTCGATGGTCCGGCAAAAGTTATAACTTCGTTGGCTAAAACTATAGCGGATCTTCCGAAATTAGTAGCCGATACGCTTATACAAATTTCAAAGGATAGTCCAGGAGATACTTTTAAAAGTATTGCCACGGGTATCCTAATGCTATCTGCATCCCTTGCGATATTGGCAAACATACCTGCTGATAGGTTATGGGAATCTGTTTTAGTCTTAGGCGCGATAGGGGCTGCGGTTAGTGTTTTTACAATTTTAATATCTGTATTTTCTAAGGCTGCCGATTTTAAAAACGTTGGTTATTCAATGGCCGCAATGGGTGCTGCAATTTTAATGACGGTTGTGGCGCTTAAGAAAATCCAAGATATGGATTTTGCTAGTATGGGGCCCGAAATACTCATGTTTGCCGCTTTAATGGTTGCACTTACCACGGCTGCTACAATCATGGCCAGAGCAAGCAAGGGTACTGGTATTGGTGGATTTATGTCTGCCATTGGAATTGCACTCTCCTTGAAGATGATAGTGGATACCTTAAAAGACCTTCAAGGATTTGATGTAAAAGGAAACATCAAAGCCATTGTTATGATTGGCGGTCTAATTGCCGCAATGGCGCTCGCCATGAGAGCTTCTAAAGGGGTTAAATTAGGAGCTGTCGCCACTCTTCTTGGAATAGCATATGTTATGCAGAAATTAGTTGATGTTTTCAAGAAAATTGATTCTTCTGCGTTAGAGGGCTCTAAAGAAAAGGTACGTCTATTTCAAGGTTTAGCTATAGCTCTTGGTATCGTTATGTTATCCCTATCGATAGGCGGATCTAAGAACGCAGCAAAAGGTGGTTTAGCGATTGTTTCGTTAGCCGCATCGTTATATATAGCGTATGTAGCCATCAAGAAATTTGCTAATATTCCGAAAGAGGTTTTCAAAAAAGGCGCTGCAAATGCTGGATTAGTAGCTCTTGCTTTTTCTGTTTTTATGGCTCTCAGTAAATTCTCTGGACAATATGCTGGACGAGCAGGTCTTGCAATTATGAGTCTTGCCCTTTCTCTATACATTCTGATACCTGCTATTTATATTTTAGGAGGAATGGATACAGATCGTCTGGTGAAAGGGGCCGCCACAGTAGCAGCGTTCATTATCGCGTTTGGTATAATGCTTCGAGGGGTTGCCGGTGTTAATAAAGGCGGGGCCGCAAAGATAGTTCTTATTGGAACTATGATAACCATGATGTTCGCCGCCGTTTCTTTGATATCTTTGTTAGACTGGAAGTCAGCACTAATTGGTCTCGGAGGACTTGCAGCAATAAGTTTGGTTTTGGCTATACTTCTTAGAACGATCAGTAGTATGGAAAAGATTAGCGGATCTGTCATGCTAACCATTGCTCTTTTAACTGGCGTCATATGGGGTTTTGGTGCCATGATAAAGATGTTCGGGGAGATTGATGATGTAAAAGGTGCGATTTCGCTCGCCGGGAGTGTTGGAATTTTAATCCTAGCATTATCTCAAGTTCTCGCTATCGTATCTAAAGCTAAATTCAGCAGATCCTGGAAAATGATGGGTAAACTTTACACCACCATGGCCGCATTCACAGCTATTGCGTTTGCAATGGGTGTCCTTGTTAGTATCTTCAATGATATTCAGAATCCTATTGGAGCAATAATCCTTGCTGAATCTGTTTCTCTGTTGTTATACGTAATAAGCCAATGTGCTGTTGTCCTATCTAAGTCGACTTTTGCGAATAAGTCGTTGGATAAAATTATTGACAGCGTTATGATATTAACAACTGTCGCATTCATAATGGGCGGGATGATAGCTGCATTCGGAAACATTGAAAATCCGGGTGGCGCTATAACACTTGCTCTATCGGTATCCATTCTTCTTGGTGCAATTTCAGCCTGTGTGATATTGCTTTCAAAAACAACCTTCGGAAACAAAAATATTAAGAAAATATCCATAACGGTTGGACTGCTTGCCGTTATTGCGGCAGGTCTTACTGCTGTTGTTGGAAAATTCAGCGGTATGACCGATCCCAAATCTGTTCTTCCGTTGGTTGTTGGTGTATCCATTCTTCTTGGTGCTATAACAGGAGCTTGTTTGCTACTACAATTTGCTGGGAAGATTGCTCCAGAAGCTATACTATCAGTATCGATTCTTGGAGCCCTTGCCATTGGTTTGGGTACGATGCTTGGTCTTCTTCTTTCCAGCACTGGACAAGTAGAAGGTGCTATAACAGCAGCAGTTGCGATCTCTACTATGGTTCTGGCTCTCTCTGCTGCCTGTATACTCTTGGGTGTTGCTGGAACGTTCGGAATCGCTGGTCTTGCTGGCGTTGGGATATTTACCGTTTTGGTTATTGCGTTAGTGGGCTTAACCCTATTGATTCGTTGGGTCTCCGGACTTATGAGCATGACCGAAGAAGATCTTGCTAATATGAAAGCTTTCATGGATGGCTTAAAGATCGTCCTGGTCGGGATAGCGGACGCGATTGGTTCCGCTATGATTCAAACTGTAGTCAGCTTTACCGCTGGATTCAAAAATGTTGCACAGAACATTAAGGATGCCATGGATATTGCTGCTCAGATTCAACCTATCGGAGCGGATAATATTGTTGCTGTTCTTCAAGCGATTGTTGGAATAGCAGGACTTAAAGTTGCTGCTGGTGAAGGCTGGGCTGGAATGGTAGTCGAATTCTTCACTGGAAGAGGAACCGACAAAGTAACTGAAGTTCTTGCTGATATTACGAAGACTGGCGGTCTTCTTGAACAAATGGCTTCGTTTGGCGAAGCTTGCAGTAAGATGGATCCGAATATGAAATCCAATATTACCAACTTTGCCGCGGCAATCAGAGGTCTTTCTGATGGCTTGAAAGATCCTCCGAACAAGAATAACATGATCAATCTTCAGAACATGCTTAAGGATCTTTCTTCTGAAGATTTTATGTCTTCTCTGAAGGCTTTTGCTGATTCGGTTGGTATTATATCTGCTGGTAATCTTGAGAAAGTTGCGAATCTTTCAACTGCGATTGCTGGAATTGTATCTGCTGCTAAAGAATCCAAAAATGTAAAGAACCTTGATGATCTTAAAGATCTCTGTTCCAAACTTCCGGATATTGCAAAAGATATGGGGTCACTGGGTAGTAACTTTACCAATATTGCCTCTGGTCTCACGGCCGCTCAAGGCATTGTTGATATTATTAAACTTATAACCGAAGGGATAGCTGGTAACGGAGACGATAAGAAAGGTTTATTTGGATTAGATCTATCTCAATTCACGAGCAATATTACTGCTAGCGGCGGATGGCTGCAAGATATTATGGGTGAAACCGATCTTGCGAAATTCACCGATAATCTAAGTGATGCTGTCCGTAACATCCAATATATGGTCCAAACGGCTGACGAACTCGGTTTTCTTAAAGATAAGGGAACAAAGGCCAAGACAGTTGCTGCTGCTATCGGAGATGTTATTAGTTCTATAACATCTGGTTCTGGACAGATTGGGCGAACTGGTGGTAGTATAACTGACTTTATTGGAGAGACTCAAACCCTTGGCGATTATACCGATGATCTAGATGATGTTATCCGTAATCTTGGTGCAATGTGTGATGCTTATGACGACGCTCTTACAGGAAGAGATCCAGTAAGTGTTGCTAAGATTATTGGAGATGTAATCGCCGGTATTGCAAGTTCGGCAAAATCCTTGCCTAAAACTGGAGGGACCTGGCAAAAGATCTTCGGTGAAAACGGTCTTACCGGTTTAGGCCAGATTGGACGACAGTTCGGAATATTTGCTGTTGCAATATCTGAAATCGATGGATCACAAGTCAGCAAAGCTTCTACGATAGCGAATGCTCTCGCTAATATAGGAATAGCGTTTGCCGGTTTCAAAGAGGGTATGGACATTGATATTACTCCGATCGAAGGAAAATTAACTTCGTTGGGCAAGACAATCCAATCCTTCTCAGACAGTCTGACCGGTTTCGACTACACTAATATAACGCAATTTTCTTCAAAGATTAAAGAGCTTGGAGAATCTCTTTTGACTCTCGGCGGAGAAGAAGCAACCTCTGGGGCAGAGTCAGCTGTGGATTTAACCTCGGCTGGTACTGATATCAAAGAAAAACTGAACAATCTTATAAGCGGCGCTATCACTGATACGTTCTCCGAAAACGGTTCCGTATTCTCCTCAATGTCGTCCGGTGTTGGAGATTTTCTTAGCAAAACCGGAACTGCTATATCAGAAGGCGGTCAATCTATTTTCGACGCAGCTAAGGGAATTGGTACAAATATCTGTGATGGTCTCGTCAAAGGTATTAACGATAAAATCGAAACTGTCAAAAATACTGCTAAAGCAGTTGGTGAAGCAGCTGTATCAGCTTGTGCACAGGGTGCTCAAGTAAACTCTCCTTCTAAAGCCACTATAGAAACCGCTCGATATATCATTGCGGGTCTCGTAAATACACTTCGAAATAAATCTGGAGAAGTTTATGACGAGTCTTGGAATATGGGTCGAAAAGCAACTCAAGGCCTTGACGATGCTTTGTCGACAGTTCGAGATACCATTGAGGGAAAAGTGTCTGATCATCCGGTTATTCGTCCAGTTCTTGATTTGTCGGATGTGCAAAATGGGGTCACAACGCTTGATTCGATGTTCTCTAGAAATAGAGCATTAGCTGTTGATGCTATTCGGACAAAGAGGCAAACGGCAGTCGAAACGGAAAATCAAAATGGATCTACAAAGAGCGGTCCATCTTACAATTTTGTACAAAATAATTACTCCCCCAAGGCTCTTAGTCGCATAGAAATCTATCGTCAGACCAAGAACCAATTCTCTGCATTGAAAGGAGCTACCATGGTATGATAAATGGATTTACTTTCACTAACTTCCGAGGGGACAGTATAGACGTTGATTTGAGGAGGCCGGAAGTCTCTGGCTTCCTCATCAAAGATGTCACAGGACTGGGCCCTGCAAAAGCAACTATTAACTCGACGGAAGTTGCAACGTATGATGGATCTTTCTTCAATTCTTCTCGACTCGAAAGCAGAAATATTGTTTTTACAATAGGATTTGTTTCGACTGAGACTGGAGAGATGATTGAAGATATTCGTCAGAAATCTTATAAATTCTTTGCTATTAAACGAGAAGTCGCGATTATAGTCAAAACCGACAATCGATGGCTAGAGACGACGGGTTATGTCGAATCGAACGAACCAGAGATATTTAGTCAAGAAGAAAGTGCTCAGATTTCTATAATCTGTCCAGATCCATATTTCTATGAAGCTGGGAAAGATAGAAGTTTGCAGAAAACTGATTTCTACGGAATAAAGCATTCTTTTACATTCCCATTTTCCAATGAATCGTTGACTGAAAAGAAAATTGTTCTTGGAGAGATCCAAAACATGAGTGAGAATACAGTATGGTATACTGGCGACGCTATGACCGGTGTATACATACGAATTCATGCTCTTGGACCGGCAAAGAACATAACTATTCACAATACAGAGCTTCGTCAGAAGATGACAATCGATACAAATAAGATTGCTACTATTACGAATAGTAGCGGAATCATTACCGGAGACGATATAATCATCACGACAGTAAAAGGATCCAAGTCAGCATATATTATTCGAGATGGTGTTTATACCAATATTCTTAACGCGTTGAATAAGGATGCAGACTGGTTCCAATTGGAAAAAGGTGATAACGTCTTTACATTTGTAGCTGACGAAGGTCTGACGAATCTACAATTCTATATCGAAAATCGTATTTTGTATGAGGGTGTATAAAAATGGAACCATTAATTTTAACGCCGACATTTGAGGCTGTCGATATAATAGATACATTTACGTCGCTTATTTGGACAGATCGATATAACGCTTATGGGGACTTTGAAATATGTGTTCCAGCGGATTCTAGTATTCTAACGTCCGTTGATTTAGACGATTATTTATGGATTAAAGAATCTGAACATACTATGATAGTTGAAAATATTGACATAGACACAGATGTCGAGGAAGGATCTACTATAAAAATAACGGGGAGATCTCTTGAATCTATTTTGGAGCGAAGGGTCGTTTGGGGTCATAAGGCACTGAATGGAAATTTTCAAAATGGAATTAAAACTCTTCTAGAAGAGGCAATTATCAATCCTTCTATAACCCAAAGAAAGATCTCGAACTTTATTTTTCAGGAGTCCACAGATACGGCAATCACTTCTTTGACGATCGATACTCAGTTCGCTGGTGATAATCTGTATGATGTCATCAAAACTCTATGCGACGAGAAGAAGATAGGATTTAAAATTGTTCTGAATGAATCTAATCAGTTTGTATTTTCTTTATATTCTGGTGTAGATCGTTCGTACAATCAAGAGATCAATCCGTACGTAGTCTTTTCACCAAACTTCGAGAATCTGATTAATAGCAACTATCACGCTTCGAAGGAAAAGCTTAAGACCATAGCTCTTGTTGGTGGTGAAGGCGATGGAAGTGAACGAGTATATACTTCGGTCGAAGCAGATCCTGATTCAGCGACTATTCCAAGTGGTCTTGGTCGGAGAGAATTATTTGTAGATGCAAAGGGTACATCCAAAAAGACATCAGATGCAACTCTAACTGACGCCGAATATGACGAAGTTCTAAAAGCAAAAGGATCAGAGAAGCTTGAAGAGTACGTGGACGAAAGGGCCTTTGAAGGATCGGTTGATGTCACAAGAACTAACATTTATGGCAAAGATTTCAACATGGGAGATATTGTTCAGATAGCTAATGAATTTGGATTTGAATCGACGTCTCGTGTTACAGAATTTATACATTCTCAAAGTCTCGAAGGTTTAGAGTTCTATCCGACTTTCGAAGCAATTAAAGATGAATAAAAGGAGGATTTATGAGCTTAACTTTTGGATTTTACAATTCTCTTAATAACGATAGATCTTACGACGCTGTCGACATGAGTCGAATTTTCGATGGTATCATTAACGATGGCGTCTATCTTTCTATTGGAGAGAAATTTGCAGTAAAAGCTGCTACTGGAATGGGTATTACAGTTGGAACTGGTAGAGCATGGTTTAACGGAACCTGGAGCTACAATGATTCTAATTTCGCTTTGACCGTTGACACAGCAGAAGTATTGCTTAAAAGAATTGATGCAGTGATTCTTGAGGTAAATACGACAAACGCAGTACGTCGTAACGAGTTGAAGATGAAAAAGGGAACTCCCAGTTCTCAGCCTGCCAAGCCGTCAATGACAAAGACCGGAGGAGTTTATCAGTATCCGCTTGCATACATCACAGTGGATCCCGGGGCTACGAGCATTACTCAGGCGAATATCGAGAATGCCGTTGGTACAACGGAGTGCCCCTACGTGACGGGTGTATTAAAGTCCACTGATATTGATGAGATCGTCGCTCAGTGGAACGCTCAGTGGAACGAGTGGATGACTAATGAACAAACATCGTTCGAAAATTGGTATAACAATCTTCAGGTGATTCTTGACGATAATGTGGCCACGAACCTTACGAACCGAGTGCTTGCACTAGAATCAAAGGTTAAAACAATTGTTGTCGGAAAAACAGCTCCGTCCTCAATGACCGGACTTTCAGAAGGTGACATTTATATTTACGTACCCACTCTTCCCGATTAAGGAGGTAGAATATGGCTGTATTAAAATTCTATCCGAAATCTTACATTGGGTACGTACGATGTAACAGCGTCGACGACGCTGTTGATAAAGCAAAGTCTATATCCGATCCTGGAATGACGACACCTACAGATATAACGAATCGAGTTGGTATAACAAATAGTAGTAATAAGGTTTATTTATATCGGATGTCCTATTTCTTCGAAAAGAGTAGTGGCGGTAACATTCCCTTGTTGAAATGTCGCAATCATGTCTTGAATATGTCTTTTCGAGCAAGGACAAGTGGTGTATCGTATTTCCCCAATCTGTATTATGGCCCTAAAGCAAATGCTGTTACTACAAACTTCGCGTATACAAATCGATATATTGAAGATTGTGAAAACTGGAGAGGCGGAGAACATGATATTAATCCTATCTATTTTTCTCAGTCAATTCCAGATAGTTGCGCATGGGTGTTTGGTGGATTTGACAAAACTACTTATTGTGCACTTTATGACCCATATCTTCAAGTCGAGACAGAGACCTTAACTTTGGAATACAACGCAAACGGTGGAATCGGAGCACCGAATCTCCAAAGTGTTGATATTTCGGAAAACGGTTATGTCGCAACGATTAGCACTGTAAAGCCAACAAAAGACGGATACAAATTTGCTGGATGGGCTAGAACACCGAATGCTTCTGGGGCAACATATCAGCCTGGTCAGACATTTGAAATGACAACTAATATGACACTTTATGCCGTATGGCAAAAATTGTCATATACTGTCACATTCGATCCAAACGGTGGAACAGTTTCAACAACGACCAAAACGGTTACGTACGGAGAAACTTATGGAGAACTTCCCGTTCCTGTACGAAGTGGATACAAATTTGATGGATGGTTCACGCAATTGTCCGGAGGAACTTTAATTACTGAATCATCTACTGTTGATCTGACAGGAGATACAACTTTGTACGCGCACTGGACTGTTCAGTCAATAGTACATGTTGTAGACAAGAATAATCAAATGCAAGACGGAATTGTTTATGTGTCTGATGGTAATAATACATTACATATCGGCATTGTATACGTATGCGGTTCGGACGGAAATTTGCATGTAAATGGGTAAGGGGTGACATTCAAAATGGAAATAGAAAAGTGGTTACAATTCATTCTAACCATTGCAGTTTCGATACTTGGTTCTGCTGGTTTCTGGACATTTATTAGTAAACGATCAGACAAGAATAGTGCAATACGACGAATGCTTAAAGGGCTTGCACACGATCGAATATTGAGTCAGGGAACAGTCTATATTGAACGAGGATGGATCAGTACGGACGAATATGAGAATCTAGATCATTATTTGTATCAACCATATAAAGATCTCGGTGGAAACGGAACCGCCGAACGAATCATGGATAAAGTAAAGGAACTTCCTATTCGTAAGTAAACGCGAAAAAAACATTCTCCTATATGAGAACATAAGGGAGGATTCTATAATGCGTATTACTTTAAGATTCTTATTCGCTTTCATTCTTTGGATCGTGTCCACTCCGACAAGATTTTTGATGGTATTGTATGCTTACGTAAGAGGAATATACGGAGGCATTAAATACACAGAAGAATTGTCGGAGTGGCTCGGATTCTACAGAGAAGTTGAACTACGAGTCTTAGATCGAACTTTGAAATGGATTCGAACTGGACGCTTATAAGAGGGATACATCCCCTCTTATTTTTTGAAAATGTCGCGAAAAAAACATAGTCTATTAAGGAATACTATACTGAAAGGAGAATTAGTATGTTTGAACAATCTTCTGAAATTCTGGAGAAAGAATTGATATCTGTTGGTTCGGAAATGAACGCACAGTTTGTTGGTTCGGAAAGCAGAGATCAGGCACAGTCGAGCTTCGTAAAGTTATATGAGCTCAAACTTCGTGAAAAAGAAATTGAATCGGAAAAAGATTCAAAGAAAAAAGAACGAAGAATGGGTATCATAAAAACTTGTATCGAAGTTGCTGTTCCGGCATTGATATTTACCGGATTAACGATACTGGGATTTAATTTCGAAGAAACAGGATCGTTATCATCTCCGACTTTCAAGAATGTTATCAAGTACATGAAACCATCTAAGTAGTATCCGAGAAAGGGATCTTTTACAGATCCTTTTCTTTTTATATTCGCGAAAAAACATTCTCCTATATGAGATCATAAAGGAGGATTTTGTTATGACCAAATTTTTAGAAACTGTTTGTAAGACTGTCGGTGTCGTGTTGTCTACGATTTTTCTTCCAGTACGAATTTTAATGGTAATAGTTTCGGGAATCATTGAATTTCCAACTACTATATTTGCGTCAAAATTCGAGATTGGAGTCAAAGAGTATTTTTCACAAGCATTTTACGAAGTCGCAATGGGAGTAAAATTTTGGTGGAATTGTGTTACCAAACTTTATGAAGAGGATTGAGCCGCAAAGGCTCTTCCTTTTGATATTCGCGAAAAAAACATTCTCCTATATGAAATAATAAAGGAGGAAACATTATATGCTGTTGACTATTTTACTTATCTTCATGGCTATCGCTGCTACTATTGCCGCAATCGTTGTACTCGTAGGAGGAGGGGCGATCGGAATAGTATTATTCGGAGACGTGATCGTATGTGTATTGTTTATTGCATGGATTATTTCCAAAAATATTAAGAAACATAAGAAGGATTGAGCCGCAAAGGCTCTTCCTTTTGATATTCGCGAAATTTTCAGCTTATATTATGAGAACATAAAGGAGGTTCTATCATGACTTATCGACAAATCGAAACTTCACGTGAACGTAGACTCTGGTTGACTCAGGTTGCAATACCAGTGATGACACTGGCGTTGACAGCTCTGTCTATTCCAGAGATAAGGAACAAAGCTGTTGAGAAATTTAACGATGCTCGTGATAAACTGAAAAAGTTCGTCACAAAGGAGTCCTAACAGGGACTTCTACATTTTTTGAAAGGAGAACAATATGAAATTTAATCGAACGGCTGTTCTTGGTTTTATCGGAGTTGCTGTTGGTCTAGTATGCTCGATTTACACAGCCATTAAAGCTACTCCAAAAGCAGAACAGTTGAAAAAAGAAGCGGAAGAGAACAAAGGAGAACCTCTCACCAAAAAAGAGGTGTTAAAAGTAGTAGGAAAAGAATATATACCAACGGCTGTTGCTGCTCTTGGATGTGTTGCATCTGCAGGATTATCTGCAAGGGAATTTGCCGGAAAAGCAAGTGCATTGGCTGCAGCTGCTTCCATGGCGACAGCATCTCTCGGAGACTATAAAGACGAGATACGAAAAATTCTTGGAGAAGATACTCCGTTAAAGAACATCGTTTCTAAAAAGTATACGGACGATATTGATATTCAAGACAACGAAGTTCTATTCTATGACGATTTTTCGCATCAATATTTCACATCAACCAGAGAAGCTGTCATACAAGCAGAATACGATCTGAACAGAGTTCTGGCGCTATTTGGAGAAGCAAGCGTCAATGATTGGCTCGGTTTTCTTGGATTAGATCCGATAGAAGAAGGATCTGTTACTGGCTGGTCATTTATGGCTTACGCTGAGGTTCAGATGTGCTGGGTAGACTTTCGTCACACTCTTACAAAAATTGATGATGACATGGAATGCGAAATAATAGAGTTTGCAAATGCTCCATTAGTTCAAATCTAGGTTCGCGAATTTTTCAGCTTGTATTATGAGAACATAAAGGAGGTTCTATGAGTAATAAAATGCTTAAAGTAATTGGAATTGCGTTGAGCGCGATCGGATTGTTAGCTTCGGTATTAGCTGACGTGGTGAAGGAAAAACAACATTCTGATGAAATTGACGAGAAAATAGAACAGAAATTAAAAGATAGGGGACTCTAACGGGTCCTCTTATCTTTTTAAAAAAGGAGAACAGAATGTTTGATATTCAGCAAAAATTGGAGGACGGTGTGTTTCGATTCTATGTAACGGTCGATGATTATAAGATGGCCGATATAATCGAAAAAAATCTACTTAAATGTAAATTAGCTTACGAAATCTTAAAGAACTTAAAGGACGTACAAGAACGAAAGGAGCAACAAAATGAACACTAAATGGATCCAATCAGCAATCAAAACTTCATTGATATTTTTGAGGAAGCACACCCCAGAAATATTGACAGCGTTGGGAGTTGTTGGTATGGCAACTGCTACTGTAACTGCAGTAAAAGCAACTCCGGAAGCATTGAAGAAGATCGAAGAAAAGAAAGAAGAACTTAACGTCGATAAACTGACGGTTGGTGAAACAATCAAAACTTGTTGGAAATGTTATCTTCCGACAGCAACTGCTGTGACAGCATCCGCCGCCTGTATTATTGGAGCTAGTGCGACTAACAATAGACGTAATGCGGCATTGGCAACTGCTTATACACTCTCCGAGACTGCTATGCGAGAATTCTCGGAGAAAGCAGAAAAGGCCCTTGGAGAGGAACGTTCCAATGATATTCGTAACGAAATTGCTAAAGAACGAGTCGAAAATCATCCCGTAGAGCAACAGCAGGTAATCGTTCTTGGTAAAGACGAGACGTTGTGTTACGATTATATGGCGGATAGATATTTCACGAAGGATCCGGATGAGATAAATAAGGCCGTGAATGAACTTGCAAGACGTATGCGATACGAAACATACGTATCTTTGAACGATTTCTATTATGAACTTGGTCTTAGACCCACCGGAGTTGGTGATGAAGTAGGATGGAACATAGACAAAGGTATCATTGATATTTACTATAGCGCTCAAGTGGCTACGAATGGGAAACCGTGCTTAGTTCTTGAGTATAGGGTTCCTCCTAAAGCCAATTATATGGACTAAGACCTCGCGAAAAAAACAGTTTATTATATGAGGGATACACCTCAAACTAAAATACAAAGGAGTTATTAAAATGGAAAACGAGAACATGGAAATGGTAAACGTTGACACTACTGCTGAGGTTGAGAACGAATCTTCAACTGGCAAGAACATTGCAATCATTGGTCTTGGTGCAGCATTGCTTGGTGCCGCCGCATATGGCGCGTACAAGTTTGGTGCTTTTGTCAAGAACAAGGTTCAGGACGCTCGTCGGTTAAAGAAAGCTGTCAAAGATGCAGAAGCAGAACGTAAAGCCGCTGAAACTGCTGACGTGACTATTGAGAACTAAATTGTATGAAGGGAGGAGAACCTAAGGGAGGATGCCACATGGCATCTTCTCTTTCGTTTTTGATGCTATGGCACTCTGGAATTATAACGGACCAGTAATGAGATTCGGGATTCGAATCGGAAATTATACTGGAGCAACTGTGGCTAGGACTGCAAAAGAAGCTATGCGTAATTTCACATATCAGGCGAAAGGAACCTTAGGTCTTCTTCCCAGTGCTAGAATCGAATTAAGTAGCAAATATTTATCCAATAAAAGTGAGGAGAATACGAATGAAACGGTTTAAAATATTCTATGTTGATTCGATCGATCAAGATGGAAACGAAGTGATTCATCATGTCTTCATAAATGCCATGAGTGAACATGAAGCTCGGATTTGGTTTAATATTTCAGGTTTCGATCCGAAATCCTTTGCTTGGATGGAAGAAATAGAGGAGTAAATAATGGAAGAAAATAAACAAACACCGAATTTGTCTGCAAAAAAAGTTGGTCAGGTAGCGAAAACTTCGGCGATTGTACGTACGAACAATGACAGCAAATTGTCAAAGTTGATAAATCCGGAAGATTTTCAGAAAATGAAAGAGCACGTCGGAAAAGAAGTGATTATCCCTTATCTTAAACGGACCTTCTTTGACGCGGTTCAGGAAGCTTTGTATATGCTATTGTACAAGGGACAAACATATGGAAAGAAAGGTCCTAGCGCTTTTGGATCCAACATCACATATGGAGGAACCCAGTATAATGGATATTTTGCAAGTTCTTCCTTGAATCAGCCTCCGAAACGGGCATCTGAAGAGGCGAAAGAGCAGACGTTGAACGTTAAGAAAGGTCCGTCTGATCTTATATTTCCGTCAAGAGCTGATGCTGAAGACACTTTGATCAAAATGGACGAAATCATAAGCACTTATGGTTCTGTTAGTTTTGCCGATTTGGAAGAAATGGCTGGTGTAACAGGAGATTTTACGGACAATAAATATGGATGGAAAGACATCCGTAATGCAAAGGTTGTACGAAACGCTTTGGAAGGCGGTTATTACATTCGTATGCCCAGAATGATTGTACTTGATTGATATTTAGAAAGGAAATAACTAATGAATACTGAAATCATTATAAATGTAGCAAAGAAAGTTCTTGGTAGAGCAGGTCTTTATCTGAAGAAATATGCACCCGAAATATTGATTGGTGCTGGTGTAACAGGTATCGTAACGAGCACCGTTATGGCCTGTAAAGCAACTACAAAATTGAACGATGTTATCGAAGATCATACGGAACGTTTGGAAGAGCATCGGAACGAGATTGTAGCGATGAATAAAGATGCTGAGGAAACCGGTATTGATATTAAGAAAGAAGATCAGAAGGGTTTGATCAAAGTATATACTAAAACTGCTTTGAACATGGTCAAACTTTATGGTCCTTCTGTCGGATTGGCAGCTCTTTCTATCACGAGTATTCTTGGTGCTCACACGATTCAAAAGAATAGAACAGCTGCGATTAGCACCGCGTATGCTTTGGTAAATAAAGCATTCAACGAATACAAGGATCGTGTAGAGGAGAAATACGGTTCTGAAGCGGCCAATGATATTGCATACGGTGTCAAAACAGAGAAAATAAAAGAAACAGTCACTGATCCTGAGACTGGTAAGAACAAAAAGATTGAGAAGGTGATTTCTGAAGCAACTACTCATGGTGCTTATACAATTTGCTATGAGCCTGGTTGTGCTGGATGGGACGATAATCCCGAATTTAGCAAAATGTATCTTTGCGGCGTTCAGGATCAGCTAAATCTTAGACTTCGGACAAAAGGACATGTCTTCTACAACGAAGTTCTCGACATGCTTGGTCTTCCTAGCACATCTTGGGGCCAGGTTGTTGGTTGGCTTTACAATCCGGACGACAAGACGAAGAAGAATGTGATTGATTTTCACATCTTTGATCTGTCCGACAAGACAAAGAGAGCTTTCGTGAACGGATATGAGCCCTGTATTTGGTTGGATCTTGATCCTGATGGGGTCATCATTGATATGCTCGGAAATTCAGTTCCTAGAGCTGATCGGAGGTTTGCATAATGAACTATAAAGTAGTATTGGGTTTCGTGGCCGGCCTCTTAACTGGGGCCGCTGCGACTTTCTTTATCACAAAGAAGATTCACGAAGATGAAATCGAACAATTGAAGGAAGATTGGGGGAAAACTCGCAAGATTAGTAATCCTGATCATATCGAGAATGAAGTAAAAGCTTATCTCGATAAAAACAAACCCGAATTGATGGATTATTATAAGCATAAGCTTGAACAATCTCCTGATAAATATTGGAAATCTTCCAAGGAGTCTACGAACGAAGAAAAAGAAGTGACTCCTAAAATTCTTCAAGATAGAAAGGAGAACGAAGAGCTAAGACAGATATACAATGAACATCCAGATGAAGAGAAACCCGGTCATGATGTAACAAAGCCTTATATCATAACTCCTGAAGAACTTGGGGAGGAAATGGATTATAGTCTGGTTGCATTGATATATTATGCAGATGGCGTTCTTGCTGATGACTTTGACAACGTCGTCGATGACGAAGAACACTATGTCGGAAGTGACTATAAGAATCATTTCGGGGAATATGAGACCAACACTGTTCACGTACGTAACGATGAATTGATGTGCGATTATGAGATCACACAGGATTTCAGAAAGTTTAGTGACGTGATTAAGATGCCTGGAGGCTATGACTCGTAATGAATAAAAAGAGTTTGTATAGCGAATATTATGATTGGCTGTGTGAACTCGTTTTTACGGATGAATATGGAGGACCAACTTACTATAAATTGTTCGCATGTCTCAATGATATTCCATTCACGTATTTAATAGATTTGGATGAGGCACGAGAAGCTGATGGATTGAGTTTGAGAGAAAGGTATTGTTATGAATTGGGTTATAACATGGATCCTAATTCAATGAATAGACATTTTCAAAATCGTCCTTGCAGCGTTCTTGAAGCAATTATAGGTATCGCAGTCCGGATGGAGGAATCCATTTTGCTCGATTCTCGATATGGAAATCGTACTGATATTTGGTTTTGGGATATGATGACTAGTCTTAAAATCAATACTATGGATGATTCTGTATTTGACGAAAGCTACGTACGTAACCGTATTCAAATCTTTCTTAAGAGAAAGTATGAGTTTAATGGAGAAGGAGGATTGTTCACCGTAGCTCATCCGAAACGAGACATGCGTACAGTAAACATCTGGATGCAGATGTACTGGTATATTAATGAACGAATAAATTGGTAAAGGAACGTGACCTGATGCTTGATTTTTTGAGAATTTCGACGAGGCCTGGAAAGTCAAAAGGAACAATCGAAATCTATCCAAAATTCTACATTATGAAAAGCTCCGATCTAATGATTCGAGGTGGTGATTTCTACGCGATCTGGATCGAAGATAAAGGGTTATGGTCCACCGACGAACAAGATGCTATTGAACTAATCGATCAAGAACTGGACAAGTATGCTAAAGAGAATGAATCTCGACTAGATGGACATGTTCAAGTCCTTCACGTACAGGATGCTGAAACTCGAATGATAGACAAATGGCATCGATTCTGTCAAAAAGACATGAGAGATTCGTTCCACATGCTCGATGAAAAATTGATATTTTCAAATAGTCCAACGAATAAAAAAGATTATTCCAGCAAACGACTCCCGTATCCTTTGGAAGAAGGCTCTATCGACGGATACGAAACATTAATGAATGTGCTTTATGCGCCTGAAGAAAGACGAAAAATTGAATGGGCAATTGGATCCATTGTCTCAGGAGATTCTCGAAATATTCAGAAATTCATGGTTTTGTATGGTGCAGCTGGTACTGGTAAATCAACAGTTCTGAACATTATTCAACAACTATTTGAAGGATATTATTCAGTATTCGATGCAAAAGCATTGGGTTCTTCTTCAAACACATTTGCTCTCGAAGCATTCAAAACAAATCCATTGGTTGCGATTCAACACGATGGTGATTTGTCTAGAATAGAGGATAACACTAGACTTAATAGTTTGGTCTCCCACGAATATATGACGGTAAATGAAAAGTTTAAATCTACATATTCAAATAGATTTAAATGTTTCTTGTTCTTAGGAACGAATCGTCCTGTTCGTATTACAGATGGTAAGTCTGGTCTAATTCGTCGTCTTATTGATGTTTCTCCAACCGGAAACAAAGTAAGTCGAAAAGAGTATAATGTGTTGACCGAGAAGATCAAATTCGAATTAGGTCATATAGCAGATCATTGTTTGAAGGTTTACGAAGAATCGCCTGGATATTATGACGATTATGTACCAACAACGATGATGGGCGCATCAAATGATTTCTATAATTTCGTCGAAGATTCTTACTTTGTGTTCAAGAACGACGACGGAACTTCGTTGAAATCAGCATGGGAGCGTTATAAGGTATATTGTGAGGAAGCAAAAGTTGGGTATACATCTTCAATGCGTGTCTTTAAGGAAGAATTGAAGAACTATTTCAGAGAGTATATCGAGCGATATGTCTTGGAAGATGGGACAAGAATCCGAAATTACTACAAAGGATTTATATTTGATAAGTTCGATAAAAGTCTGAATGAAGACAAAGATGAGTCTGTTGAAAAAATAGAGTTCATCGATTTTAAAGTTCAGCCTTCGATTCTTGACAAAGAATGTGCAGAATGCATGGCGCAATACGCAACTGAAGACGAAACTCCAAACTTCAAATGGGCAAATGTCCGAACAAAACTTAAAGATCTCGATACATCTAAACTTCATTATCTAAAGTTTGAAGACAATACTCATCATATTGTGATTGACTTTGATATTCGTGGGAAGGATGGTTCGAAAAACTTTGAAGAGAATCTTAAAGAAGCAAGTAAATGGCCAAAAACTTATGCTGAATTGAGCAAGAGTGGTGCTGGAATTCACTTGCATTATATTTACAAAGGCGATCCTTCAAAATTAAGTAGAATCTATGACGATAATATTGAGATCAAAGTGTTCAAGGGCAATAGCTCATTGAGAAGAAAGCTCACAAAATGCAATGATATTCCTATTGCTACAATTGCGTCCGGATTACCGCTGAAAGGAGATAAAAAGGTGATCGATTATGATAGCGTTCTTAATGAGAGAGCTATTAGGACCATAATCAAAAGAAATCTGAATAAAGAGTATCATCCGGCAACAAAACCATCGATAGACTTCATATATTCTACACTTGAAAAAGCATATAATAACGGGTCGAAATATGACGTATCTGACATGAGAAGTGCAATCTTCGCCTTTGCAGCGAACAGTACGAATCAGTCCGATTATTGTATGAAACTTGTGCCAAAGATGCATTTCAAGTCGGATACACCAAGTGAAAATAAAGAATTTGGATCTGATCGGTTGGCGTTTTATGACGTCGAGGTATTTCCAAACTTACTCCTTGTTGTATGGAAATTTGATGGTGCTGGAGATAAGAGAACCATATTGTACAATCCCGATTCTGCTCAAATAGAGCAACTTCTCCAACTGAAACTTGTTGGTTTTAACTGTCGTCGTTATGATAATCATATACTCTATGCAAGATTGATGGGGTATACGAACGAGCAGATCTATAAACTCTCGAAGAAAATAATATCTGGAGAACGTAACGCCGGCATGTTCGGAGAAGCTTATAATCTAAGTTACACTGATATTTATGACTTCGCATCTGCATCAAATAAGATGAGCTTAAAGAAGCTTGAGATTAAGATGGGAATTCATCATCAGGAACTTGGAATGGATTGGGATCAGCCTGTTCCGGAAGATAAATGGCCTTTGGTTGCTGGATATTGTTGTAACGACGTTGACGCAACGGAAGCAGCATTCCATTATTTGAACGCGGATTGGACGGCGAGAGAAATACTTGCTGACATCGCGGGAATGACGGTTAATGATACGACCAATAGTCTGACAACCAAGATCATTTTCGGGAACAACAAACATCCTCAGGATCAATTCAATTATCGAAACCTAGCAGAGGATGATATTCCAATTAAACCCGGTTCATATGTCGTCTTTAATAGTAAAGGGCAACCCGTATTTCCGGGATATAAGTTTGAACGTGGAGTTTCTACTTATCGTGGAGAAGAAGTTGGAGAAGGTGGTTACGTATACGCCGAACCTGGAATCTATACGAACGTAGCATTACTTGATATTGCATCTATGCATCCTAGTTCGATAATTGCAGAGAACTTGTTTGGCGATGAATATACGAAACGCTTTGCCGAATTGAAGCAAGCTCGAATATTGATTAAGCACAAAGACTTCGATCAGGCAAGAAAGATTATGAATGGCGCTCTCGCGAAATTTTTAACTTCCGAAGAACTTGCTGATATTTTATCTAACGTTCTAAAGACGCCAATTAACTCTGTGTATGGATTAACTTCAGCAAAGTTCGACAATCCGTTCAGGGACAAGAGGAACATTGATAATATTGTAGCAAAGAGAGGCGCTCTCTTCATGATCAATCTGAAACATGAAGTTCAGGAACGCGGATTCACAGTAGCACACATAAAGACGGACTCTATAAAGATACCAAATGCAACTCCTGAAATCATTCAGTTTGTTAAAGATTTCGGAAGAATGTACGGGTACGAGTTCGAACATGAGGCTACGTACGCTAAGATGTGCCTTGTTAACAATGCAGTATATATTGCAAAGTATAACGAACAGGGCATCATAAACAAAGGCGGAAAGCATGCAAATGAATGGACTGCTACTGGTACTCAGTTTGCTGTTCCGTATGTCTTCAAAAAGCTTTTCTCAAAGGAAAAGATTGAATTTGAAGATATGTGCGAAACAAAACAGGTAGCTACTAACATGTATCTTGATATGAATGAAGAGACACCAGACGAACATCATTTGATATTCGTTGGTAAAGTCGGTCTTTATTGTCCGATGAAACCAGGATGCGGTGGTGGAAATCTTGTTCGCGAAGCCCTTGACAAGAACGGAAACATTAAATACGACACTGTAGTCGGAACCAAAGGTTATCGATGGTTGGAATCTGAAATGGTAAAACAACTCCATAAAGAGGACGATATCGATAGATCTTATTACGATGCATTGGTGAACGCAGCAGTTGATGCAATCTCCGCTTATGGAGATTTTGAACTATTTGCAAATGATTGAAAGGAGAACTAATAATGTCTAACGAACGTAAAACTATTGCCATTGAGAACGCACACCTTTTCTTTAAGAACTTTTCTGGAGAACAGACGGCTTTCAACAGAGCTGGTGATCGAAACTTCTGTGTCTTTATTGATCCTGAAATCGCGCCTAAGTTGAAGGAAGACGGTTGGAACATTCGTATGCTTAACCCTAGAGACGATGGCGACGAGCCTCGTCCTTATATTCAGGTCAAAGTTTCCTACAAGAACATTCCTCCTAGGATCTATCTTATGACTTCCAGAAAGAAGAGAATGCTCGACGAAGAGACAGTTGGTGAGCTCGACGTTGTTGATATTCAGTCTTGCGATCTTATCATTACACCTTATGAATGGACGATTAATGGCAAAACCGGTATCAGCGCATACCTCAAGACGATGTATGTAGTTATGGAAGAAGACGAATTTGCAGCAAAGTATGCTGAAATGGAATATCCCGGAGAAGCACCCTTTTAATTGATATTTTGAAAGGAGACAAATATGAATTGCACTAGTCCGCTAAATCCTGAATTTAATTTAACATTGGATTCCGGAAAATGGTCTGAATTTCAAGTCGAAAAACGACGCCATTTAGATGGTATTATGTATCGTTTCAAATTTCCGAATGAATATGGAGCATCTGTTGTAAAACATAGCGTTTCTTATGGACACGAGAAAAATCTTTGGGAATTGGCGGTGCTCAAATTAGGCGCCTTATGCTATGATACGAAGATTACGGATGATGTCATAGGATATTTAACAGATCAAGAAGTTCGTTCTTATCTTAAGGAGATCTACGAGCTTCCACCTGTTACGTTCAAACGTTAATATTTGAGGGGCTTTGTCCCCTCTTATGGGGTCTTACTGCTTGGTGTACTTACGAGGTTCGAGTCCTAGAGACCCTTCTTCTATTCGGATTTAATAGTTGACATTTGCGCCATGACCCTAATCGAAGCGGATACATTACATCATATTAGATAGAAGCAAAAAATCATATAAACATTTTAAAAAATATATCTGGTCCAAATCGATAGGCGAGCCGATTGAAAACTATTAGTCAACGATCCTTTATATTTGCGTAAATAATTTAGGGATATGAAACATAAATCCAACCAAGAGACGCATGGCAGAAAAGAAATTACGGAATATTAAGGATCGTCATTTGTTCAGATGGCGAAATGGCAACGCTTAATATTTGCAGGTTCGATTCCTGCTCTGAACGCCCTATAATCCGGGGAGAAGCAAAATTGAAGCAACTATAACTCATGATTGGAGGTATCCTGCTGTATGATGTAAATCACTCCCCGGGTTTTATCGCGAAAAAAACATCTTGTATTATGAGATCATGAAGGAGGTTTCATAATATGGCTAAAAAGACTATTCAAGATCCATCCGTTGAGAAGACTAAATTAATCACTGATCTGATTAAAGACGGTATTTGTATGGTTGGATGCATTGTACTATTTTGGTTATTATTAAATCTATGCTGATTGAAAAAGGATTGGGATTCATTTCCTGATCCTTTTAATCTTTTGAGGTGTTATGGCAGGTATTATTTTAGCTGATTATCAGCTTGAAGCTATTGACAAAATGAAAAATGGATGTATTCTATGCGGAAGTGTAGGAAGCGGAAAGAGTAGAACTTCGCTAGCATATTATTATAAGCTGATGGGCGGAGAATTGAACACTAAAAACTATAAACCACTTCCTAGAGCGCCGTGCGATCTATACATTATTACGACTGCTCTCAAAAGAGATACACACGAATGGGAAGAAGAAATGATTCCGTTCATGTTGTCTACAAATGAGAATATGTATGGAAATACAGTAGTTATAGACTCCTGGAATAATATCAAGAAGTACACGGACATTCGTGATGCATTCTTTATATTTGACGAGCAAAGAGTTGTTGGTTCTGGAGTTTGGGTAAAATCGTTTATCAGTATAACCAAGAAAAATCGTTGGATTCTGTTGACAGCAACTCCAGGAGATTCTTGGAAAGATTATATTCCGGTGTTTATTGCAAACGGATTTTATAAAAATAGATCCGAATTCTATCGAGAACATATTGTGTTGCGATACGGGAAACAGCCTTATCCAATAATAGATAGGTATATAAATACTGGACGACTTCTAAGACTTAGAAAGAATATACTGATTCAAATGAAGAACCAACGAGACGTTCGCTATCATCGCTATGATATTTATGTCGATTATGACAAACGTGAATTTTGGAACATAATCAAAACAAAGATGAATCCCGAAACAGGAGAACCATTCAAGACAGCTTCCGAGATAGGAATCGCATTGAGAAAGGTCGTGAATAAGGACGAATCTAGAATTCTTAAATTATTAGAATTAGTCGAGGATCATCCTAGAATCATACTTTTCTATAATTTCGACTACGAACTTGATATTCTTAGAAATCTATACTACGGAGAAGATTTTGTTGTTGCTGAATGGAATGGACATAAACATCAGGAGGTTCCAAGTGGAGATAAATGGGTATATTTAGTTCAATATAATGCAGGCGCAGAAGGATGGAACTGTATACGAACAGATACTATTATATTCTATTCGCTGAATCATTCATACAAAATAATGACTCAAGCCGCTGGACGTATTGATCGAATGAACACTCCATACAAGGATCTTTACTACTATTATCTACAATCTAAAAGTCCTATTGATATTCGTATACGTAAATGTCTAAATGACAAGAAAGATTTCAATGCGAGAGCGTTTATGGACGATCTTGAGAAAGGATACAAACTTGCACCCGATATTATGCAAAATTCTAGGCGGACATCGATTCAATGATCGATATTTGAATTGCTGGGAAGAAACTGGTCTATATCATTATAAAAACAAATGTATTCGATGCGGAAAAGTAATGGAATGGACTATACCAACGAGTTGTATTTTCGGACCTACATATGAAGAAAGGAATAAAACAAATGGCCAGACCACTAAAAACTCTTAACTCTGATAAGATTCGCGCTCACGAAAATCACAAAACACCTATCACTCCTTGGACTGAGCTTGGAACTGCGGTCATACTACAAGCTGTTCAGGATCTCGACAAAGTAATCAAGAATCTAAATTCTACTGATGATGTTGATGCTCGTAAACGCTATCTGGACCAGTTCAATTCATTAAAACGTTTCTTTTATGGGGACGACATTCTTATGTATACAACACTCTCGGGTCCAGCGATCTTTAAAGAAGTCTGCAAACGCAATCGATACAATTCAGTAGAATCTTATCACAGAAAGAAGGTTATTAAATGAATTTAGTCACAAAAGAAGTTTATTACGATCAGTATTGCAAAACCTGCAAATACAAAAACTTGGATGAAGGTGACGATCCCTGTAATGATTGTCTCGCTAGTCCATGCAACTATGAATCTCACAAACCTATTTATTACAAGGAGGCAAAAAATGACTGTTGAACGATTTGAAGAAGTTCTGGACGAACTCGAAGGAAATTCTCTGAAGACTTTGAAAAAGAAGAATCGATTGTACTCTATGTATAATAATCCTCTTCATAATTTCGAGTCTGGAGCCCAAATTTCAGGTGGAACTGCTGCGCAAACTTGTTGGGGTTATATGACCAAACACTTGACAGCTCTTCGTGACAAAGTTATGAGAAACGATTTTTGTGACAAAGAAGATCTTCTCGAAAAGTGCCAGGATATAATCAATTATGTTCGTTTCATCTATTGTATAGGAATCAATGAAGAAGAACTTAGAACACAAGAGATGTGCAAATGCGAATAAGTAAAGAAGAATATTATCTTGATATTGCTCTTGCAGTAGCAAAACGTTCTACATGTCTTCGTCGTTGTTATGGTGCTATTATTGTCAAGAATGACGAGATTATTGCCACCGGATATAACGGCGCTCCAAGAGGAAGTAAGAATTGTACGGATATTGGAAGTTGCTATCGAATGATTCATAAAATTCCGCACGGATCAAATTATGAATTATGCAAATCGGTGCATGCTGAGCAAAACTGTATTATATCTGCTGCTAGGAAAGACATGATTGATTCAACGATGTATCTGTCGTGCTGGGATCCAAATACTGGAACAGAGATTACGGACGAAAGCGTATGTCCTTGCGATATATGCTCTCGATTGATAATTAATGCTGGAATAAAGAATCTTATTACCAGAAACTCGTATCATCAAAATAATTCTAATGAATGGTTTGGAGACATAATATGAAAAAAGATAATAAACGACTCTATCAGTCCAAAGAACAGACTAACAAGTACGAACGCGCTAATGTGAAACGTATGATCAAGGAAAGCATGAAAGAAGAAGAGTCCAGAGAAAAGGAGCGGGAATACTATGATTACAAATGCCGATAAAGTAAACCCTTTTATTCCTATTGAAAAACGTTCTCCTTGCGAAAATTGCATACACTTTGATATTTGTGAACTGAAACCATCATTCAAAGAACTTCTAGAAAAAACTTCCAATCTCGAAATGAAAGGCTCTGACGGAAAGATTCTAAAAATCTCTGAATTACGAGGTCTTAATTTAAAGGTCACATGCGACTACTATATGGAGAAGTCTAATACCATTGCTTTAAGGAGATAACGCTGATGGAAGATCTTAGAACACTAATTGATATTTTCGTCAACATGTTTGGTTTCTCAAATAAAAAGAATGTTCTGTTGGTCCTCGATTTAGAAGGTAACGAAATCTATAGAGGTCCTGCAAAAGACATTGATCCTAATCATGAGAAGCTTGACTGTCGTGTAAGAAAGTTCTCTATCTATGAAATGGTTGAAGAGAATACGTACGAGGCCATTGTTTATATTTGATTCGCGTCGAAAACATTCTCTAATATGAAAGGAGGATGTTAAAATGTCCGGTGAAGTATTAAACGTCTATGTCAACAAGGAACAAAAACTTGTGGTTGTCGAGATGAATATGTGGTCTCCAACGAAAGCTGGAGAAATGCGTCTCGTTACGCAACGCTTGGATTTTGGTCCGGAAGACGTACAATCATTGATTGATATTCTACAAGAAGGACTATCGACTATCTCTGAAACGGAGGAGCTCTAACAGGGGCTCCTCTTCTTTTTCTAGGGGAGGACTTATATGGAAGAATTATTTATCGAGAATAAAAATCTAATTTATCAGGTACTGAAAACGCGTTTTCCTATGTATTATTTCGATGAAGACATAAGACAAATTGGGGCTATCGGATTATGGAAAGCTTGCAAAAGATACGATTTGCATACTGCTAAATTCTCTACGTACGCTTGTTTATGCATTAAAAATGAAATCTTACATCATCTTAGAATTCAGAATGCAAAACGTCGCCATCTTGATATTCCTCCAAGAAGTATTGACGAGATTCTAAAAAATACGGACGATGTTTCGCTTGGTGACACCATCGTTGGAATGGAAGATATAGATTATATTGATTGGGACGGATTCTGGAATTCTCTTAGCTTGAAGGAGAAGAAAATCGTATACTTACGTATAAACAGATATAATCAGAAAGAAATTGGAAGAATACTTGGTATTTCGCAATCTCTGATTAGTCGTATTCTGTTGAACGAAATCAAACCGAAATTTGAGAAATATATTTAATAGCTACCTCGCGAAAATTACAGTTACTATTATGAGAGAAAGAATGAGCGAACTTTAGCTAAATACTAAAGCCGGACAGGGATCTTACTAGGACTTAGGGCCGAATCAACGGATTATTAGCGCTTTCTTTTTTCTTTTTGCCTCGCGAAAATTACAGTTACTATTATGAGAGAAAGAGTTAGGTGGACATCAAGATCCTAACTGAAAACATGATGGATGAACGGAATAATTGAATGCCGGAACATATCGTAAGGTATGTGAAATCCTAGAAGACTAACTTATATCATAGCAGTATGAGTAATCAGAAGAAGCTAATTTTAGATTAGTGTAGGACCGAAAGGGCTATGAGGGTGTTATCGGCTATAATAGCCATCATGGATTTCTCTTTTCTTTTTATTTCGCGAAAATTTCACCGTCTTTTATGAAAGGATGGCGAATCATTATGATGAAATATTATGCTTATGTTGCAAAAGATGTAGCTAGTTATTTTGAAACCAAATTAGCAGAATGTGGTGGAAGAATCA
>ENA-OROD01000249-OROD01000249.1-human-gut-metagenome-genome-assembly--contig:-NODE-249-length-55065-cov-13.190147_pt1 | contig 55065 bp, 38 predicted proteins | sample MGYA00242123_ERZ509038 | MGnify/ENA primary metagenome ERZ509038 (study PRJEB26280, sample SAMEA2338719) | human gut metagenome | biome: human gut; feature: human-associated habitat; material: faeces... | reverse complement strand
TGCTGAAAGTACTTGGCTGGACACGGCCCGGGAGGATAAGTCGCTGCCGGATTCCTATTAGCCCTTGATTCGCGAGAGTCAAGGGTATTTTTTTGTGTTTTGGGGAATAGAAAATCCCCCGTGCGAACGATTGGGCGCAGGGGATGCGGCTGCCTTTTCCTATGATATTGGTCTTTTCCGCGGGTTCCAGAGGGCATTGGAAACAGACGAAGTCTGCGGTCGCCCTCTGGACTCCTTCGCCTCCCATGTTACAATGTGAAAGAAGAGGCGTGGGGGAACGGATGACGGATCAGCACGCGGGCATAGTATGCAGTTGTCACCGACCCAATCGCGCGGAAGGGTCAAGGGAGGGGACTTCGTCCCGTTTCATTCTCCCTTGCAGGGTGCAGGGACAGCGTCCCTGCTGGGGTCAAGGGGCAAAGCCCCTTGGGTCTCTTTCCCCCGTAAATCCGAACAAAAGACGAGAAAATCAGAAAAACATGTGGAAATGCGGCGCGAATTATGATATAATAGGAATGCTTGCCCCTGAAAAAGGGGAAAAACGAGGAATCAAGGGAGGAAATTGATTCAATGGCTACTTCTAAGAACACAAGCGCGCTTGATCGGCGCTTTGGCTACACCGCCAAGGGAAGCTCGTTCAAGACAGAGTGCTTGGCGGGTCTGACGACCTTCTTTGCCATGGCGTATATCCTGATGGTCAATGCGGGTATGTTTTCCAGCATCCCCGGCGTGACTTACGGCGCGATTTACATCGCCACTGCCATCTCCGCTGTCATCGGCACGGTGGCAATTGGTCTGCTGGCGAACCTGCCGCTCGCGCAGGCGTCCGGCATGGGTCTGAATGCCTACTTCGTTTACACGGTCGTGCTGGGGCTGGGCTTCAGCTATGCCAATGCCCTCGTGCTGGTGCTTTTTGACGGTATTCTGTTCATCCTCCTGACCGTCACGGGTCTGCGCAAGCTCATCTTCCAAGCGATTCCGCAGGCGGTTCGCGTCGCGATTCCGGCGGGCATCGGTCTGTTTATCGCGTTCCTTGGCTTGCAGAATGCGGGCATCATCATTCCGAGCGAATCCACCGGCGTCACGCTGGCGTCCTTCAACCTGCTCGCGAATGGCTGGAACGTGGGCATCATGGCGATGGTTGTGACCATCGTTGCGCTGCTGGCGATTGCCATCATGAGCCACCGCAACGTGAAAGGCTCCGTCCTGCTGGGCATTGTCGGCGGCACGGTGCTGTACTATGTGCTGGGTTTCCTGACGATTCCGAACTTCGGCGCGGACATCACGATGTCCAGCCCCTTCGCAGCGTTTGAGGAGTTCTTCTCCGGCGCGTTCGGCAAGGTCTTCACCGAGGGCTTCAACTTCGCGCCCTATGTTGAGGCGCATGGCGTGGCGAACACCGTCCTCACCATTGCGACAACCGCGCTGGCGTTCTGCATGGTGGATATGTTTGACACCATCGGCACGCTGTACGGCGCTTGCGCGCGCGGCAACATGCTGACCAAGGACGGCGAAGTGCCGAACATGGACAAGGCGATGCTGGCGGATGCGATTGCGACCACCACGGGTGCAATCTGCGGCACGTCCACGGTGACGACGTTCGTCGAATCCTCCTCTGGCGTGGCGGAGGGCGGTCGTACGGGTCTGTCCTCGATGGTGACGGCGCTGATGTTCCTTGTCGCCATGTTCCTCAGCCCGGTGGCGCAGCTTGTTCCCGGCTGCGCGACGGCGGCGGCGCTGATTTACGTCGGCGTGCTGATGATGAACTGCGTCAAGGACATTAAGTGGCTGGACGCGACGGAAGCTGTTCCGGCGTTCCTGACGCTGGCGATTATGCCCTTCGCGTACAACATTTCCTATGGCATTTGCTTCGGCCTGCTGTCCTATGTGGTGATTAACCTCTGCACGGGCAAGGCGAAGAACATCAAGGCCGGTACTTGGGTGATTACGGCGCTGTTTGTGGCGATGCTGCTGCTGACGCACTAATTGACAATCAGAAAGACCGCTGCATGAGATGTGCAGCGGTCTTTTTGCGTCTTGGTTTTTATGCAGACTGCGCGGTGTCCCCAATCAACACGCGGGTACTGCATGAGCGTGTCACCAACTCAATCGCGCGAAAGGGTTAAGGGACAAAGTCCCTTGTGGGGTCAAGGGGCAACGCCCCTTGGGTTCCCCCAATCAACACGCGGGTACTGCATGAGCGTGTCACCAACTCAATCGCGCGAAAGGGTCAAGGGACAAAGTCCCTTGTGGGGTCAAGGGGCAACGCCCCTTGGGTTCCCCCAATCAACACGCGGGTACTGCATGAGCGTGTCACCAACTCAATCGCGCGAAAGGGTCAAGGGACGAAGTCCCTTGTGGGGTCAAGGGGCAACGCCCCTTGGGTCTCCCCCTCTTACAGCTTCCCTTCGCGGTAGCGTGCTTCGGCTTCTGCCATGATTTTCTCGGTTGCGGAAACGCCGCAGCGGGATGCACCGGCGGCGCGGGCGGCGAGCACGGTGTCCAAATCGCGGATGCCGCCGGAGCCCTTCACGCGCACATGGTCGGAAACGGACGCGCGCATCAGCTTCAGGTCGTCGATGGTGCAGCCCTTTGTGCCGTAGCCTGTGGACGTTTTGACGAAATCCGCACCCGCCGCTTCCGAAAGTTCACAGCAGCGCTTCTTCTGCGCGTCCGTCAGGTAGCACGTTTCCAGAATCACCTTGACAATCGCGTTCCGGCTGTGCGCAAGGTCGCAAATCTGCTTGATTTCATCCTGCACATACGCTTCGTTGCCGCGAATCATTTCGCCGATGTTGATGACCATGTCCAGCTCTTCGCAGCCTTGATCCAGCGCCAGACGCGCTTCGTCCACCTTAATCTGCGTGGCGTGTGCGCCGTGCGGGAAGCCGATGACGGTGCAGACCTTGACGTCGCTGCCGCGCAGCATTTCCGCCAAAATCGGCACATCGCAGGGACGTGCGCAGACGGACGCGGTGTCGTACTTGAGCGCAAGCTCGCAGCCGCGGCGGATATCATCCTCCGTTAGGAAAGGCTGGAGCGTGCTGTGGTCGAGCATACGGGCAATATCATGGGGGGTCAAAGACATAAGTTGTGCCTCCTTTGTGACCTTTCGCATCATCGGAAAGGTGCATGGTTTATTTATTCGCCATTCACCGCTTGACTTCCTGCTTTTTGGGCGGTATAGTGTTGATAAAGACTTTCATTCCCACGAAAAAGGAGGAACTATCCATGCCGAATCCCTATCTGCCGCTGTGGGAGTACATTCCAGACGGCGAGCCGCGCGTGTTTGGCAACCGCGTGTATGTCTACGGCTCGCATGACCGAGTCGGGCACGACCAATTCTGCGATTATGTGCTGAAGTGCTGGTCCGCGCCTGTGGACGATCTCAATCACTGGACAGATCACGGCGTTATTTTCCGCACGCGCGACACGTTCGACCATCCCGCCGACACCGACTGGACGAAGGAACACAACGAGCTGTATGCTCCAGACGTGGTGGAGAAGGACGGAAAGTATTACCTCTTCGCCTACATCATCGGCGCGAAGGGGTGCGTCGCTGTGTCCGACCGTCCCGAAGGCCCGTTCACGCTGCTGGGGCGCTACAAGTATACGATTCCGGATTCTGTGTGCGTCAACGGCTGGTTCATCGACCCCGGTGTGCTGGTGGATGATGACGGGCAGGTGTATATCGCGTGCGGCTTCGAGCGCTCGTTCATCGCGAAGATTGAACCGCAGGATATGACGCATGTGCTGGATGGCACCTATCTGGAGCACATCATCCCCTGCGAAGTGACGGAAAACGGCGGATTCACCGACCCCGATTCCCGCTTCTATGAGGCGGCGTCGCTGCGCAAAATCGGGGATACTTACTACTTCATTTATTCCCCCAAGCGCGGCAGCCGCCTTGCCTACGCCACGTCCGACAAGCCGATGGGACCCTACACCTACCGCGGCTACATCGTCGATAACGGCGTGGATTACCCGGCAGGCAACAACCACGGGTCTATCTGCCGCATCGGGAATCAGTGGTACATCTTCTATCACCGCATGACGAACGGTTCGGTGATGAGCCGCCGCGCGTGCGTGGAAAAAATCGAGATTCTGCCGGACGGCACGATTCCGCCGGTGGAGATGACGTCGCTGGGCTTCTCGGACGCGCTGAATCCGTATGAGGAAACGCCCGCGGAACTGGCATGTGTGCTGAAGGGCGGCGCGCTGATTGCCGAGCGGACGCCATTCGAGCGTGTTATCACGAACATTCAGGACGGCTGCGTTATGGGCTACAAGTATTTTGATTTCGGCGCGGATTACGGCAGCAAGACGATGCAGCTTTTCGCGGATGTGATGGGCTTCGGCTGCGCGTGCGACGTGCATGTGCGTTTGGACGCGGAGGATGGCGAGGAAATCGGCTGCTTCCACGTTGGGCGCGGCGCGGAGTGCATCAAGGCGCGCGTGAAGGCGGTCACGGGGCGGCACGCGCTCTACTTCGCCGTCACGACGCACTATTCCGGCTGGACGGGCGACTTCTTCGCCGGCCGCTGCCTGATGGAGTTCAAAAAGTTCGTGTTCATGAAGTAAGGTGGGGAGGCGCAAGGGGCTTTGCCCCTTGACCCCAGCAGGGACGCTGTCCCTGCACCCTGCAAGGGAGTTCCTCCCTTGACCCTTTCGCGCGATTGAGTTGGTGACAACTGCATACAACTTCCGCGTGTTTATCCAAATACAATGACAGCCCTCCCTGCCGTGTGACAGAGAGGGCTGTTTGTGGCTTATTGTGCGTCGTCGTGCGGTTCGCCGCCAACCGGGATGGCGTCATCCGACAGTTCGGGCTTGTCCGCTTCGGCGGGTTCGGTTTCCTTCGGCGCTTCCGGCTCTTTCACGGGTTCGGGGTCAGCCGGGGCTTCGGGGGCTTCCGGCGTGTCAGCCGCTTCGGGCGTTTCCTTGCCCCAAATTTCCTGATAGTCCATTTCTTCCAGCTGATGGCGCAGTTCCGCGCGCTGTTCCGGCGTCAGCTTCGAGATGTCGATCTCGCCGCGCTTCATCAGCCCGTCGCAGAACTCCTGAAGCCGACGCTTGATGTCGTCCGCCGTGTCCTGGCTGTTCCGGACAGTTTCCTGCCCTTTCTCCACCAGCGAGCGCGCCAGATCGCCGCCCTTTTCCACCAGAGACGCTGCCGCGCCGATTCCGCCGTACATGACGTTTTTCACAAATTTCTCCAGATCAGGCATGTTCGTCACTCCTTTCGTTCCACCTGACATGCTCAGTATACCCCATTTTTCCTTTGAATCGCAAGGGAAACAGATTAGAATTTGCTAAAAAACACATGTTGGTGGTTACAACCGCAGCATGGCCGCTTCCACGAGCGTCTCCGCCGGTGTGTCGGGCGCGGAAAACCACCGCTGCCGATTTTCAGGCATCATTTGCTGCAGCGGCTTTTCTGCCCCGTCCGCCACGACGAAAATCGCCAGCTGCTCCCGTGCCTGCACTTGCATCAGCGCGTCGCAGAACGCCGGACATGCCAGCATTTCCAGTTCAATCCGGTCGATGAGGATGGGCGTGCGCGTGCTGAACGTTCCGCACAGCCCCGGCGCGGCGATTTCCTCCATCACCTGCGGCAGGAGCAGCCAGTCTTTTTCCGTCAGCCGGACGCGGCACAGCACGTCGTTCAGCCGAGGCTTCGGCGGCGGAAGCAGCAGGTGCAGCGCTTCGCCGCGCAGGCTGCCGCCAAGGTGCACGGGGGTCAACCGGAAACCGGAAAACGGCACATTCAGCGCGTTCATAAGCTGCGCGGCGCTTGCCGAAGCACCGTCTCCTGTCAGGTACAGCTGCTGCATCGGACGATTCCTCCATCATGGTCTTTTCGGACACTAATTGACGAATTTTCTCCATGCTTTATTGTACCCGTTCGCATTCGTTTTGTCAAGCAGTGCATTTTTCCGCCGTATTTTCCGCGTGGGCAAAAAAACCGGAAAAGTACGGAAATACAAGGCTTTCAGCAGGATTTCCGCCGTTCAAAGTCGAATATCTTCCCTGTGCGTTTTCAAGCGCTGGAGAATTGTAAATAATCCGCCTGTTTGCTTGACACCGCCCTCGATTTGTAATACAATGTTAACAAACCATCTTTGCGCCTTGGCGCACGAACTTTGAGGTGAACCATTGATGAAGCACAGCTGGCATTGGATGCGGACTCTCCTGACGCTGACCCTCGTGCTGACGCTCTGCGGGCTGACTCCCGCCGCCGTCCCCAACGTGGGTTATGCGGAATCTGCTGCGGAAGGAACGACCGCCGCCGCCGCGTACGGCATGGCAACAGCGGATGATGTTATCGTCCGCAAGCAGCCGTCCACGAGCGCGAACTACTGGTTCCGCATCAATACGGGATTCGTCTGCGAAATCCTTGATACCGTCGTTCGCGGCGACACAACGTGGTATAAGGTCAACAGCACGCATCCGACCCCCAATGGGCGCACCTACATCGGCTATGTGCGCGCGTCGTTCTTCCGACCGCTGACGGCGGAGGAAACAGAGGCGTACCTTGCCAGCGGCCGCGTGAATGTGACGGCGACCCCTGCCCCCGCGCAGACACCCGCGCTCACGCTTCAGCCTTCGGCGGATGATGCCCTTGTGACCGCCACGCCTGCCAGCGGCAGCGATTTTCCGTTCGATACCAGCATCATGGGCGGTACAACGTCGACCCCGCTTGTCTCGATGATTACGCCCACTCCGACGAACTCTCAAGTCACTTACGGTACAGGTGAAATCACCGCCAGCGGCACGAACTTCCGCGTTGCGCCAAGCCTGAGCGCTGGGGTCATCGGCAAGCTGAACAGCGGTACGGTGGTGACGCTGCTTACCATTCCGGATACGATTGACGAAAATCACTGGTATCAGATTCGCTACAACGGACAGGAAGGCTATATCCAGTCCAACTTTATCCGTGTGCTGACCGCGGCGGTGACGGCGACACCTCGGCCTTCCGTCTACGGCACGGTGAAGCTGCTGTATGACTCCGCGAACCTGCGCGACGCGCCCAACGGCACGACCCGCGCGCTCTGGCAGGGCAAGGGCTCGACGCTCTCCGTTGCTGGGGTTTCGCAGGATAAGGGCGGCTTCACCTGGTATCCGGTGTATTACGGCACGGACAACACAGTCTATTATGTCCGCTCGGACGTGGTGGAATACACAGCGGGCAGCGGCGTCATCAACACGCCCACGCCTACGCCGGCATCCGGCAGCGCTTACGGCTACGTCATCACCACGGCGGCAGGCGTCAACCTGCGCCTGAGCGCAGGCGGCGAAGTCATCGTGCAGGTTCCGCGCAATGTTGTGCTGACCTGCATCGGCGCGCCTGTCCAGACCTCTGGCAGCAGTTATCTGTGGTATTACGTCCGCTACAACAATCTGGCGGGATACATCCGCGGCGACTTCGTGCGCGTGTGCGACCAGAACGGCAATCCGCTGGGTGAAGCGACCGCTGCGCCTTCTGTTACAGCGACCCCTGCGGTCTATTCCGGCTATGTCAAGCTGACGAAAACCGGTGTCAACCTGCGTGTTTCCCCCGCGGGCAGGTCGCAGGGACAGTATGACATCGGGCTGATTCTCCCCATTGCGGGTGCAACGGTGTCCTCCGGGCGCTACCAGTGGTTCTGCGTCCGCACGCCCGATGGCAAGACAGGCTATGTGCGCTCCGACTGCGCTGTGCCGTGCGACCTGAACGGCAATCAGGTGACGGTCACGCCGACGCCCACGCCGACCACGACCACGAGCATCAGCACCTACGGCTATATTCAGATTACCAAGCCCAGCACGAATCTGCGCCGCACCATCGGCGGTGAAACCATCCACCAGCTGGCGAACGAGTCTGTCTGGCCGCTGATTGGCACAGTTATCACCACGAACGGCGTGACGTGGTATCCCGTCTCGGCGGACGGTTACACGGGCTTCGTGCGCGGCGACTGCGCCTACAAGCTCTCTGCCACGCAGGAAGCCAGTTACCTCGCGGGCAAGGGCATCCCGAAGGAAACGCCCGCGCCTACGGGCAGCATTCAGCAGACCAGTTATGTTCAGACGACGCTGGATTACGTCAACCTCCGCCAGACGGCCAGCCGCGACAGCAAGTCCGTCGCGAAGGTGCGCACGGGCACGGTGCTGGCGTTCAATGCCACGACCACGGCGGGCACGTCCACTTGGTACCGCGTTGTCTACAACTCCACGGAAGTGTGGGTGCTGGGCAGCTGCGTCAAGGTGATGACGCAGGCGGAATATCAGGAATGGCTGAACAAGAACCCCGGCGCGGCAACGCCTCAGCCTGACGCGGCGAAGGGCTACATCGTTACCACGCGTGACGGCGTGAACATCCGCGCCACCGCGAACGGCAGCAGCATTCTCACCCGCGTGAAGAAGGGAACGGTGCTCCCGTACTATACCGAGAATATCAAGGCGGGCAGCTACACTTGGTATCTCATCCGCCTGAGCAACGGCACGGAAGGCTACATCCGCTCCGATATGGTAAGCAAGAGCAACAATAACGGCGGCGCCCTGCCGACCGCGACACCCGCGCCCACCGGCAGCCCCGCCACGAAGCCGAGCGCAACCTACACCACCCTGCGCCTTGGCTCGACGGGCGACGCTGTAACCCGCCTTGTGCAGGAACTCATCAATCAGGGTTACTACACCGGCAGTGTCACGAACGTGTACACCTCCGCGGTTCAGGCGGCGGTTCGCGCCTTCCAGAGCGCCAAGGGCTTGACGGTGGATGGCATTGCGGGCAAGCAGACGCAGCACGCGCTGTTCGGCACAGTTGAACCTGGCGCGGACGACTACACGGACTACAACTTCCAGTTCTACCCGGCAGAGAAGATTGACTGGTACACAGGCGGTATCCAGCAGCTGTGGGCGAAGGGCGCCAGCTACAAGATTTACGACGTGAAGACGGGCATCGTCTGGTGGGCGCGCCGCTGGGCGGGTTACAGCCACGCGGACATTGAGCCCGTGACTGCCGCCGACACTGCGCGCCTGTGCCAGATTTACGGCGTGAACAACGCGCAGGAAATCTGGGATAAGAACCTGTGGCAACGCCGTCCCTGCCTGATTACCATTGGCAACAGGACGTTCGCGTGCTCCTTGTTCGGTATGCCGCACAACCCTGACGGCGACACCATCCCGGACAACAACATGACGGGTCAGATTTGTATGCACTTCACGAATTCGAAGGGTCACGAATCCGGCAAGGTGGATACCTACCATCAGCAAGCCATTGAGTACGCATGGCAGAACTGCCCGGCAGGACACAAGTGACAAGGGGCGGCGCTGATTGACCTGTCCGCGCAATTTGCAGCGGCAGCAGAAGCGCAGAAAGCCATCCCAAAAGAAAAATGCGCCCGACGAGTGGAGGAACAATAATCCTCCATCCGCCGGGCGTTTTGTTATACCACAGCCATGCCCTTTTCTTCTGTCAGGCGAAGAATCGCGCTGTCAATGCACTGCCCAATCTGCGTGCAAAGCCCAACTTGCAGCGCTTCGTCCTCTGCCAGCGCATCCCGAATCGTCTGCGCCATCTTTTTCTGATTGCTGTCGCTGAGCAGCCGCTGTTCATTCGCCGTCTTCCGCAGAAGTTTGGGGATGTTCATCTGCCGCATCAGCGGACGGGTCAGCTTGTCCAGCGCGGGACGGCTGACGAACATGGCAATCAACCCAATTGCCGCGCCGATGACCAGCCCCACCGGGCCGGACGCAATCAGCGCGATCCCGCCGCCGCCGCAGAGGTTCGCCGCCATCATCGCGACGATAATATCCAGCAGCACCTCCATCAGCGGCATTTCCGGCATCGGCAGATTGTCCCGCATCGGCAAAGTGCTCGTTGTCACCATGGCTTGCCGAATCTGCAAGCGCTGCACATCCACGCCATACTGCTCGCAAAGGCGGTTGAGGTCACGCTGCACGTCCATCAGAATGTTGTCCAGCCACGGCGAGACCACTTCTGACAGCGCTGCGCTCCATTCCGGTGACATCAGCAGCGATTCCGCCCGCTTCTGGCACGCATCTTCCATGTCGCCCAGCGTTGCCGTTTCGCCCTGCCGCCACTTTCGGTATTCCGGCACGAGCACGCTGTCCGTCAGCTGACGCGCCATAGCGTCGGAAAGCTGCTCTGTCAGCGCGGGCATAGCGGACTGCACCTTCTGCTCCACCGCATCGCTTTCCACATATGCCGCGGCATCTGCCTTCAGCCGCCTGACCATTTCGTCCACATGCCCCGCATACGCCAATCCGCGCGCAATGTCAAATTCCGGCGTGGCGGAAACGTGCAGCACGCTGTCCGGGAATGTCTCACGGCAAAGCTGCTGGAAGAACGTCATCCGCGACGCGCCGCCTGTCAGCAGCACGACCTTCGGCGGACGCTGCGCCGTCATTTGCTGCGCCATCAGCAGACAGTTCATCATCCGGCTGCGGAAGGATTCACCCTCCAATAGCGGTGACGGGCGCTCGCAGAGCTCTTCGACGATGGCGGCGCTGATGGTGAGGTTCAGCACATGCCGCCCCTCGCAAAAAATCGTCTCGCGCCTCGTCAGCTCTTCGCCCGTGCCGAGCGTGAAGAATTGCTCCTTGAGCCGCCGCGCGGACAGCATCATCCGGCTCTTCCACGCGCTTTTTTCGCGCAGGATTTCCCGCACAAGTTCCGCTTCCTCTGCGCACAGCGCGTCTACCGCCCGCTCCAGCAGCAGCTCATCCAGCATACCGCCGCCCAGCTGCACGCCCATTGTGCTGACGGCGTACTCCCGCCCGTCGCAGACATACGCTAAATCCATGGTGGAGGAGCCGAGGTCAATCACCAGCGCACAGTCCATCAGCGTCCGGCGGAGCGTTTTGTCCGCTTCCGCTGTCGACGCGGACAGGAATGCCGCTCGCGATTCTGGCACGATGCGCACATTGGGCAGCCCCGCGTCCATCAGCAGGGAGGCATATCGCGTGCGGTCGCTGTCCGCCCAATCCGCCGGACAGCCCACAATGAAACTGACGTCTTCCGTCTCCATGATATGGCGGACGACGCTGTGGTCTTGCAGGGCGGTCAGGACGCCTTTTGCGAAGGCGGCGACGGTCTGGTTGACGAAATCGCTATTGGTGCGGAAGTTGCGCTTGAAGCAGACGCGGAGGTCTTCAGCTTGGGGGTTATCGCTGGCAAGTGCGCCAACGACGGGATGACCGTCATAGCGGGCGAGGGCCGTGATGAAGCTGTTGCGCCCGTGGACAGGGAGGATAACGGGAGCGATGTGCTGGTCGGAATAGAGGGCGACACAGCTTTCACCGTCACCCAGGTCAAAACCAAAATAACGCATAATTCACCTCACTGGGATAGGAATAAGAGAATAAACACGCGGAAGAACTATGGTAGAGATGCCAACTCAATCGCGCGGAGGGGTCAAGGGGGGGACTTCGTCCCTTTTCGTCTGCCCCTTGTGGGGTTTGGGGCAACGCCCCAACCGTTCCACGGGCGACCAATTCAAAGGGAAAAGCCAACAAAGGTGCAGGCAGCGAAGCGTTCCTGCCAGTAACTTTGCGCTTCCTCAGAAGCGCCCCCAAGCTGCTCTACTCACCACTTGCCCATTGGCGCGACCACGCTGCTGGTCTTGTAGACATAGCATGTCTTTTCTGCAAGCAGAGGATTTCGCCTCTGCGGAGGCGACAAGGGGGCTTTGCGGTCGCCCCCTTGACCCCTTCGCAATGCACACCCATGTTTCTTGATTTTTATTGTTGCAGGGGGATTCGCGCCTGTGGGCGCGACAAGGGGGTAGCGACAGCGTTACCCCTTCCTTAAATACAGTCCCCTCTGCTGCACAATCCCGTCCGCCTTCTGCACAATCGCGGGGCGGCGCTGCTGGGTGATGTCCGCGTCCATCACGTCGTAGAACATCGCCGTTTCCGGCGTGTAGTCCACCGCTTCGCAGCCGACCGCATTCAACAGGCGTTTTGCATTCGACAGCGGCCACGAGAGCGCTTTTTCCTGATTTGCGTCGCCGTCCAGCCGGGCGTCTTGTGCCATTTCGTACAGTGAGGCATATAGCTCTGCTGCCGTTTCCGCGCTTGTGCTGATGATGGTAACGGATTCCTGCGCAAAAAGCGCTTCGATGGTCTGCGCGTCCAAAGCGATTCGCCCTTCCACTTCCACCAAGCGACGGCGAAGCTCAGTCTCATCCGCCACCACAACAGGCTTGGGAGGCTTGCGGCGCATGGCGCTCACAATGCTCCCGATGGCGGCGCAGAGCGATACCGACTGCGCAACGATGCACAGCGCGAATCGCCCCATCCAGCCGCTGTTTTCCGGCGTCACGCAGTTGGGCAGCGTCAGCCAGAGCGCCAGCGCACCCAGATTCAGCACCGCGGCGGCGAGCGGGAGAATCAGCGGCTTCCAGTCCCGCTTTTGGGCGGCGGGGATTTCAGCGCGTATCAGTGTCATGGATTGCAGCGCGGCGGCTTCCCGCGCATAGAGCAGATGCAGCAGCTGCCGGCGCGCAGGGTCGGTTTCGCTGGTCAGGCGCGCCTGCTCCGCGGTTTGCAGCTGCTGTACAGCGGCTTGCAGCATTTCTTCGGTCGATTTCATGTCGATTTTCTGCCTTTCGGGGGATGCTCTCCCCAATACAAGGGTACTGCATCTGACTTTCTTTGTCAAGTGCGGCGAAAAAAACAAGGATTTTCGGGATTTTTGCAGAATATTTCATTCGGTATGCTCTGAAAGGGCTTCCATGCGTAGAGAGAATGAGAAAGGCAGGGCAAATCCTATGGCGATGAGCGCCGAAGAAAGACAGCAAATGCTCCTGACGCAGCCGGTGGAGAAGATTATCCCGAAAATGGCGCTTCCCACCATCTGCTCAATGCTGATTACCTCCATTTATAATATGGCGGACACCTATTTCGTCAGCCAAATTGGCACGGCGGAAGCCACCGCAAGCGGCACATCCGCCTCCGCCGCCGTCGGCATTGTCTTTTCCGTGATGGCGATGATTCAGGCGCTGGCGTTCATGTTCGGCATGGGCAGCGGCACGAACGTCAGCCACCTGCTGGGCATGGGCAAGCGCAAGGAGGCGGAAGTGTCCGCAGTGGCGGCGGGCGTGCTGATTGCGGTGCTGGGCAATGTGTTCAATGAGCCGCTGATGCGCCTGCTTGGCGCGACGGAGACCGCTATGCCGTATGCGCTGGACTACGCACGGTATATTTTCCTCGCCGCGCCGTTCATGATGGGGTCGTTGTCAATGAACAACCTCCTGCGCTTCCAAGGCTTAGCGACGTATGGCATGGTCGGCATCATTTCCGGCGGCTTGCTGAATATGCTCCTTGACCCGCTGCTGATTTTCGTGTTCGACATGGGCATTGCGGGCGCATCGATTGCGACGGCAATTTCGCAGCTGACGAGCTTTGTCATCCTGCTGGTGATGTGCAGCACGCACGCCGATGCCATCACGATTCATCCGCGCAACTACCGCCCAACGAAGCAGATGTACGCCAAAATCCTGAACAACGGTCTGCCGTCGCTGGGGCGGCAGGGCATCATGAGCGTGTCGACGTCGCTGCTCAACAATGCCGCGGCGGTCTATGGAGACCCTGCGATTGCGGCGTTCGCGATTGTCAGCCGCTGCCTGAATTTCGTCAACTCCACCGTTGTCGGCTTCGGGCAGGGCTTCCAGCCGGTCTGCGGCTTCAATTACGGCGCAAGGAAATATGACCGGATGCACCGCGCGTTTTCCTTCAGCGTCAAGGTAACGACGATTGTGCTGCTGGTGCTGGGCGCGGCGGGCTTCGCCTTTGCCGAGCCGGTCGTCACGCTGTTCCGCCGCTCCGACCCGGAGGTCATCCGCATCGGCACGGAAACCTTCCGCATTCAGATTCTGACCGTGTGGGCGTGGGGCTTTATTACGCTGAGCAACATGTACACGCAGGCGATTGGCTACGGCATCCGCTCGACGATTCTGGCGGCGGCGCGTCAGGGCTTGTTCCTGATTCCGACGCTGCTGGTGCTGCCGAACGTGTGGGGGCTGCGCGGGCTGGAAGTCTGCCAGCCGCTGGCGGATGTGCTGACGCTTGCCCTCGCCGTGTGGATGATGACGAAGGTCATTCGTGCGCAGAAGGCGCAAATGGCGCAGGAAACCGCGTGAAGCCCTTGCAAATCGCATGACAGAATGGTATAATAGCCCTTGCGATTGACCCCATTTTGTGCGAATTTGAAGGGAGCAGCCTTTATGAAGCAGATTACATCCGCCCAGCTGCGGGAAATGTTCCAGCAGTTCATGGAGTCCAAGGGACATCATCGGATTCCCTCCGCCTCCGTTATTCCGGAAAATGACCCGACCGTCCTGTTCACCACCGCCGGTATGCACCCGCTTGTGCCGTACCTGATGGGTACGCCCCACCCCGCCGGCACGCGCCTGACCGACGTGCAGAAGTGCATCCGCACGGGTGATATTGACGACGTGGGCGACCCCAGCCACCTGACCTTCTTTGAAATGCTGGGCAACTGGTCGCTGGGCGACTATTTCAAGAAGGAAATGATTCCGTGGAGCTGGGAGTTCCTGACGAGCGAGAAGTACCTCGGTCTGGACCCCGACAAGCTGGCATTTACCGTCTTTGAGGGCGACGAGGACTGCCCCCGCGACGAGGAAGCCGCCAATCTCTGGCGCAGCTGCGGCGTGAAGGACGACCACCTGTTCTATCTGCCGAAGGAACACAACTGGTGGGGCCCGGCGGGCATCACCGGCCCGTGCGGCCCGGATACCGAGATGTTCATCATCACCAAAAAGCCCTGCGGCCCAAACTGCTCGCCTGCCTGCCACTGCGGCGCGTATCTGGAAATCTGGAACGACGTGTTCATGCAGTACAACAAGCAGAAGGACGGCACGTTCATTCCGCTGAAGCAGAAGAACGTCGATACCGGCATGGGCCTGGAACGCACCATCTGCGTGCTGACGGGCAAGAAGACCGTCTATGAGACGGACGCCTTCACCGACATTCTGGCGAAGATTGCCGAACTGTCTGGCAAGGAGTACGGCGCGGATGAGGAAACGACCAAGGCGTTCCGCATCATTGCCGACCACATGCGCACGTCCACCTTTATTCTGGGCGACGACCGCGGCGTGTCCCCGTCCAACACGGATCAGGGCTATATTCTCCGCCGCCTGATTCGCCGCGCAGTGCGCTACGGGATGCAGCTCGGTATGCCCGACGGCTTCACCTGCGAAATCGCGAAGGTTATCATCAACCAGTACAAGAATGCGTATCCGGAGCTGGAGCGCAACGCGGCGTTTGTCATCGATCAGCTGACGCTGGAAGAAGGCCGCTTTGCCCGCACGCTGAAGCAGGGCAACAAGGAGTTCGACAAGGTGGCGTCCCGCGCGGCGGATGGCAAGATTGACGGCGAGACGGCGTTCCACCTCTACGACACCTACGGCTTCCCGATTGAGATGACCGTGGAACTGGCGAAGGAGCGCAATCTGACGGTGGATACCGCCGGATTTGAGGAAGCGTTCCGCAAGCATCAGGAGCTGAGCCATCAGGGTGCTGAGCAGAAGTTCAAGGGCGGTCTGGCGGATACGAGCGAGGAAACCGCACGCCTGCACACCGCGACCCACCTGCTGCACGCGGCGCTGCGCAAGGTGCTCGGCGACGAAGTGGCGCAGAAGGGCTCGAACATCACGGCGGAACGTCTGCGTTTCGACTTCTCCTTCGGCCGCAAGGTGACCAAGGACGAGCTGGCGCAGGTCGAAAAGATGGTCAATGAAGCGATTCAGGCGAAAGTGCCGGTTGTGTGTGAAGAGATGACCGTGCCGGAAGCGAAGGAGAAGGGCGCAATTGGCCTGTTTGAGTCCAAGTACGGCGAGAAGGTTCGCACCTACAAGATGGGTGATTACTCCTTTGAAATCTGCGGCGGCCCCCACGCGCAGAACACCGGCGATCTGGGCACGTTCAAGATTCAGAAGGAAGAATCCTCTTCCGCTGGCGTCCGCCGCATCAAGGCGGTTCTGATTCCCGACCAGAAATAAAGGACGGGGGAGACCCAAGGGGCTTTGCCCCTTGACCCCAGCAGGGCTCTGCCCTGCACCTGCGAAGGGTCTTCGACCCTCTCGACACCCTTTTCGCGATTGAGATGAGCGCATCTGCATACTGTATGCGCGTGTTGCTCCCAAAGATCTACGAACGAAAATGCACCCCTCTTTCGGTGATTTGCCGAAGGAGGGGTGCTTACTATCAGAATCAGGAATATCAGTAGTTTTCCGCCTTGACCATGAAGTAGCTCTGCGGATGCGCGCACACCGGGCAGATTTCCGGCGCTTTCTTGCCCACAACGATATGGCCGCAGTTTGCGCATTCCCAAATCACGTCGCCGTCCTTGGAGAACACAAGGTCATTTTCTACGTTCGCCAGCAGGCGGCGATAGCGTTCCTCATGCGCCTTCTCGATGGCGGCGACCATGCGGAATTTATGCGCAATCGCCGGGAAACCCTCGGCGTCCGCTTCCTCTGCCATGCGGACGTACATGTCTGTCCACTCGGCGTTCTCGCCCTCGGCTGCGTGCAGCAGGTTCGTCGCGGTATCCTTGATTTCGCCGCCCTCCAGCAGCTTGAACCACATTTTGGCGTGTTCCTTCTCGTTCGCCGCGGTTGCTTCGAACAGTTCGGCAATCTGCACATAGCCGTCCTTGCGCGCCTTCGATGCGAAGTAGGTGTACTTATTGCGCGCCATAGATTCTCCCGCGAAGGCTTCCAGCAGGTTTTGTTCGGTTTTCGTGCCCTTAAGTTCCTTAGCCATGATGAATTTCCTCCTGATTTTTGTTGAACGTGCGTTTGCAGAAGTCTGCTGGAATCATTATACCACAAAATTGAGGAATTTGAAACAGGATTTTTGCCTCCGCAGAGGCGAAATCCCTGCGCTGCACGCGCATATAGTATGAAAGTAAAGTCAACGCAACTGCGAAAAGGGTCAAAAGTTAACATTGACGCGGCATGGAGTTCGTGGTATAATTCACAATGTATTCATATGCCAAGATAAAGGAGCAGTATGGATAAGAAGAACTATTGGGTCATTGCGCTAATGGTTGCACTTGCCATCGGGCTGCTGGCGGCGGTAACGCTGCTGCGTCCGAGCGGGGGTCAAAATGGCGAAATCGTCGTGACGGTGGATGGCGCGGAGTACGCCCGTGTGCCGCTGGGGCAGAAGCAGACATTGACCGTCACGCAGGAGGACGGCAGTGTCAACGTGGTTGAGATCAGCGAGCGCGGCGCGGTGATGGCATCCTCAACATGCCATAATCAGCTGTGCGTCCAAATGGGCGAAGTGACGCTGGACAACTGGGAGACGCGCCCCAATCAGCAATTCATTATCTGTCTGCCCAATCGGGTAAGTGTGGAATTGGTGGTGAAGGAATGAAAAAAACAGCGGTGCTTTCGGGGCTGATGGCGTTGACGCTGCTGCTGGGCGGATGCAGTGCGCAGCAGGCAGGCGGCGAAACCCCGACGACACCCCCCGCCGCGGCCGCCACGGTTGACCCGGCAGAAAAAACAACGGGCGTGGGTTTCTACTTCGACACAGTTGTGACCATCACGCTCTACGGCGCGGACGACACCCTGATGGATGACATCTGGGCGGCTTGCAAGCGCTACGAGAACATGCTCTCCAAAACGGTGGAGGGCAGCGACGTCAGCCGCATCAACAACGCTCATGGGCAGACCGTGACCGTTGATGCGGAAACGTGGAACGTCCTCAGCGAAGCGAAGAAGCTCAACCGCTTGACCGGCGGCGCGTTCGCCATCACGATTGCGCCCCTGACCGCGCAGTGGGACTTCACCGGCGGCACGAACCGTATGCCGACCGATGAGGAGCGAATCGCCGCCCTGCCGCTGGTGGACGACGAGCAGCTCACGCTGGGCGAGAACAACACGGTTACGCTGCCCGCTGGAATGCAAATTGACCTCGGCGGCATCGCCAAGGGCTACATTGCAGACCAAGTGGCGGCACTGGTGCGTGGGCGGTGCAGCGGCGCAATGCTGAATTTCGGCGGCAATGTCTACGCCGTCGGGACGAAGCCGGATGGATCGGCATACCGCGTCGGCGTGCAGGATCCGGACGATCCCAACAACAGCAGCCCTATCGGCGCCTTTTCTGTCATCGACCCCAGCGCCGTGACCAGCGGCCCTATCGGCGTCGTTTCTGTCATCGACCGCAGCGTCGTGACCAGCGGCATCTACGAGCGCGGCTTTACCATCGACGGCGTGCGGTATCATCACATCCTGTCGCCGTGGACGGGACTGCCGTCCGATTCTGATTTGGCGTCGGCCACCATCATTGCGGAAAGCTCCATGGACGCGGATGCGCTGGCGACAGCGTGCATCGTCCTCGGCAGCGAGAAGGCACTCCAGCTCACGCAGGAGAACGGATATCCCGCGCTGATGATTCTGCGCGACGGCACGGTGATGATGAACGACCTGATGAAGCAATGGGGCTACACGTCCTTGCGATGATATGCTATTTTCCTCTGAAAATAGTATCAGCTTTCAATTTCACTTTTTCATAGTTCTCAGGAGGAGGCAATAAACCATGAGTGAAACCAAGACAACTCGGAAACAGCTTCCGGCGTACCTGATTCTGGCGCTGATTGCGCTGGCGGCGGCGCTGCTGCTGGCGGTAACGAATGCGATTACGGCGGGTCCCATCAAGGCGCATGAGGAAGCGGCGCAGAACGCGGCGTTCCAGAGCGTCATGACGGCGGATTCCTTCAGCACCATGAGCATTCCGGATGGCTGCAATGTTACATCGCTGGTGGAAGCGAAGAAGGACGGCAAGACCATCGGCTACTGCGCGGTGTCCTCCGCCAAGGGCTACGGCGGCAATGTCGCTGTGACGCTGGGCGTTGATATGGATGGCAAAATCGTCGGCTGCCAGATTGGCGACACGAACTTTGTCGAGACGGACGGCTTCGGCGCACGTTGGAAAGAACCGGCTCGTGCGGAGGCGTTCATTGGTCTGAGCGCGTTCGGCGGCGACACCATCGAAGCGATTACCGGCGCGACCGTCACCTCCAAGGCGGTGCTGGCGGCATCCAATGATGTGCTGAAGTGCATCAGCCATGTGCTGGGCAAGGACGTCGAAGGCGACGTGCTGGCGTTCGGCGTGAAGGAAGAAAAGCCTGCGCAGACGGTTGAGCTGACAGGCGACGTGCATCAGGGCAAGGCTGTTGGCTTTGGCAACGGCGAAGTGACGGCGCGCCTGACGCTGAATGATGATGGCACGATTGCGGCGCTGGTTATCGACGCTTCCACGCAGACGCCCGGCTTCGGCACGCGCTGCGCGGACGAAGAGTTCACGGCGCAGTTCATCGGCAAGAGCGGCCCGTTTACCCTGAATGAAAATGTGGATGGGCTGACCGGCGCGACCATCACCTCGACGGCAGCGGTGGAGGCCATCAATGCGGCGCTGACTTCGCCCGCGATGGCGGCGGAGGATCTCGAACCTGTGGCGACGGAAGCCCCTGCCGCGACGGAAGAACCTACTGTGCTGGAAAACGCGAAGACCGCGACGATTGCGGGCTTCGGCGGCGCGGACATCACGGTGCAGGTGACAGACGAGAACGGTGTGATTACGGCACTGGTGGTGGATGCGTCCAGCCAGACGGCGGGTCTGGGTCAGAAGTGCGCGGAGGAAGCGTTCACGAGCCAGTTCATCGGCAAGAGTGCGCCGCTGACGCTGGGCGAAGGCATCGACGCGGTTGCAAGCGCGACGATTACGTCTCAGGCGGTCGTTGACGCGGTGAACAGCCTGTATGCAGCGGCTGAACCTGTGGAAGAGCCGACGGAAGCACCTGCTGCGACGGAAGAACCCGCTGTGCAGACTGCGGAAGTTAAGACGGCAACGGCTGCGGGCTACGATGGCAACGACATCACGGTGAACGTGACGGACGAAAACGGCGTGATTACGGCACTGACGGTGGATGCGTCCACGCAGACGCCGGGTCTGGGTCAGAAGTGCGCGGAGGAAGCGTTCACGAGCCAGTTTGTTGGCAAGAGCGCGCCGCTGACGCTGGGCGAAGGCATTGACGCGGTGGCAAGCGCAACGATTACGTCTCAGGCGGTCGTAGACGCGGTGAACAGCCTGTATGCAGCGGCTGAACCTGTGGAAGAGCCGACGGAAGCACCTGCTGCGACGGAAGAACCCGCTGTGCAGACTGCGGAAGTTAAGACGGCAACGGCTGCGGGCTACGATGGCAACGACATCACGGTGAACGTGACGGACGAAAACGGTGTGATTACCTCCCTGACGGTGGATGCGTCCACGCAGACGGCGGGTCTGGGTCAGAAGTGCGCGGAGGAAGCGTTCACGGCGCAGTTCATCGGCAAGAGCGCACCGCTGACGCTGGGCGAAGGCATTGACGCGGTTGCAAGCGCGACGATTACGTCTCAGGCGGTTGTAGACGCGGTGAACAGCCTGTATGCAGCGGCTGAACCCGTGGAAGAGCCGACGGAAGCGCCCGCCGCGACGGAAGCACCCGCTGCGCAGACTACGGAAGTCAAGACGGCAACGGCTGCGGGCTACGATGGCAACGAAATCACGGTGAACGTGACGGACGACAATGGCGTGATTACGTCCCTGACGGTGGATGCGTCCACGCAGACGCCGGGTCTGGGTCAGAAGTGCGCGGAAGAAGCGTTCACGAGCCAGTTTGTTGGCAAGAGCGCACCGCTGACGCTGGGCGAAGGCATTGACGCGGTGGCAAGCGCGACGATTACGTCTCAGGCGGTAGTAGACGCGGTGAACAGCCTGTATGCGGAAGCGCCCGCGAAGGTGCTGTCCACGACGGTCAAGGGCTGGCACGAGGGTGTGGTCGTGACGGTGGAAATTGACAAGAATCATGTCATCACGGCGCTGACGGTGGATGCTTCCGGCGAATTCTACGCGCTGGGCGGCAAGTGTGCCGATGAAGCGTTCACGAGCCAGTTCATCGGCAAGAGTGCGCCGCTGACGCTGGGCGTGGACATCGACGCGGTGACGGGCGCGACGCTGACCTCTCAGGCGGTTGTCGATGCGGTCAACCAGCTGGCGAAGTAATACATGAAGAACGGGCAGGACGTGTGTGATGCGTCCTGCCCGTTTTGTGTTGCGGTGATATGCGGTTATCAGGCTATTTGGTCACGCCCATCTGGCGCGACACAGCATAGGTGATGGAAAGAGTGGCTTGGGGGCGCGTCTGAGGACGCGCGAAGTTACTGGCAGGGACGCTTCGCTGCCTGCGCCTTTGTTGAGCGCGTTTGACAAACTGGTCGCCCGACCAACTGTTGGGGCGTTGCCCCAAACCCCACCAGAGGCGCTGCCTCTGGACTCCGCAAGGGGGGGGATCCTCCCTTGACCCCTCCGCGCGATTGAGTTGGTTTCACTCCCATACTGCTTCCGCGTGTTTATTTTTTCGGCGTCAAGCCTAGTTTCGCCGCGCATTCATCCATATCCAGCGTCGCAAAATAATCCTGTGCGGTCTCCGCACGGCGAATCAGCTTATAGCCGCCCTCCTGCGTATACAGCACCTCTGCCGACCGCAGCCGCCCATTATAATTATACCCCATCGCATGACCGTGCGCACCGGTGTCATGAATCACCAGCAGGTCACCGATCTTGATTTCCGGCAGGGCGCGGTCGATGGCGAACTTGTCGTTATTTTCGCACAGGCTGCCGACGACGTCATAGATGTGGTCATGCGGCAGGCTTTCCTTCCCGCAGACGGTGATGTGGTGGTACGCGCCGTACATCGCAGGGCGCATGAGGTTCGCGGCGCAGGCATCCACGCCGATGTAGTCCTTGTAGGTGTGCTTCTCGTGAATCACGCGCGTGACAAGCCAGCCCATGTTGCCGGTCATCCAGCGGCCGAGTTCGGTTTTCAGCGCGACGCCGCCGTTCGGGAAGATTTCCTCGTATACCTTGCGGACGCCTTCGCCGACAGCGAGTACATCTGTCGCGGGCTGGTCGGGGCGGTAGGGGATGCCGATGCCGCCGGAGAGGTTGATGAACGCCAGCTCCAAGCCGGTTTCGGCAGCGAGGTCGCGGCCGCAGGTGAAGAGAATCTTCGCCAGCGCGGGGTAGTAGTTGTCGTCAGTGTTGTTGGAGGACAGGAAAGCGTGCAGCCCGAAGCGCTTTGCGCCAAGTTCTTTCAGGCGCTTCAAGCCCTCCTGCAATTGGGCATAGGTGAAGCCGTATTTCGCGTCGCCCGGATTGCCCATGATTTCGTTGCCGATTTTGAAGTCTCCGCCGGGGTTATAGCGGCAGCAGATGGTTTCGGGAATGCCGCCGTGCTGACGGAGAATGTCAATATGGGTGATATCATCGAGGTTGACGAACGCGCCGAGACGGCGGGCATCGTCGAACTCATGGTAGGGCATGGCGTTGGCAGAGAACATGATGTCCCGCCCGGAGAATCCGCAGGCGTCCGCGAGCATCAATTCCGTGTCGCTGGAGCAGTCCACACCGCAGCCCTCTTCCTTCAGAATGCGGAGGATAGCGGGGTTCGGCAGGGCCTTGATGGCGAAATATTCCTCAAAATCTTCGCACCATGCAAACGCCTGCTTCAGCGTGCGGGCATTGCGGCGGATTCCGGCTTCGTCGTAGAGGTGGAAGGGGGTCGGGTACTTGGCGGCGGCATTTTCAAATACCGCGTCAGAAAGCGAAAAATTCGGCATGGCAGTTCACTCCGATTAACTTATTGGATTCCGCGTCAATATAGCACAGAATGCGGGGGAATGCAAGTTTTTCTGCTGTACAGGTGAAGAAAAGGAAAAAATGCGGCGGGAAAAATCAAATTCGGGTATGATTCCGGTGAAACCCCAGCAAAATACTCGATTTTTTCCGCGAACCCTTGTAATTTCGGGGGAATGCCGTTATAATGGTGCAATGCCCGGTATCATATTTTCTCGGGTGATACTACTTCCAGATTCGCCCGCGCCGTCTGCTTGCGCCTTTTTGATTCTGGAAATGGTATAGAATGGAGAAGGAGGAAACGATTCTATGGAAGAAGCAACGACTCGCAGTAATTTTGTCTGGGAGGCCGTCGAACAGGATTTGAAGGATGGTCGCTACACGCAAGTGCATACGCGGTTTCCTCCCGAACCAAACGGCTATATGCACATTGGCCACTGCAAGGCGCTGATTACGGACTTCCTGACGGCGGAGAAATTCGGCGGCAAGTGCAACCTGCGCTTTGACGATACGAACCCCGCGAAGGAAGACACCGAGTTTGTCGAAGCCATCAAGAACGACATTCACTGGCTGGGTTTTGACTGGACGGGCGGCCTGTATTACGCTTCTGATTATTACGATAAGTGCTACGAAATCGCGGAGGACTGGATTCGGCGCGGTCTGGCGTATGTGGACGAGCTGAACAAGGAGCAGATGCGCGAATATCGCGGCACGCTGACCAAACCCGGCAAGAATTCGCCGTGGCGCGACCGTCCCGCAGAAGAAAGCCTTGACCTGTTCCGCCGGATGCGCGCGGGCGAATTTGCCGAGGGACAGTATACCCTGCGCGCCAAGATTGACATGGCGTCGCCCAACATCGTCATGCGCGACCCCACCATGTACCGCATCCTCTACAAGGAGCACTGGCGCACGGGCAAGAAGTGGTGCATCTACCCGATGTACGACTTCGCGCACCCGATTGGCGATGCGCTGGAGGGCATTAGCCACTCCCTCTGCTCGCTGGAATACGAAATTCACCGCCCGCTGTATGATTGGGTGGTGGAGCACAGCCAGTCCATGCTGCCGGCACGTCCTCGCCAGATTGAGTTCGCCCGCCTGAACATGACCCGCACCGTGATGAGCAAACGCAAGCTGCGCGCGCTGGTCATGGGCGGCTACGTCAAAGGCTGGGATGACCCGCGTATGCCCACGCTGTCGGGTCTGCGCCGCCGCGGCTGCACTGCCGCTGCGATTCGCGATTTCGTCAGCCGCATCGGCTTGAGCAAGGCGGATTCCACCGTGGATACCGCGCTGCTGGATGCCTGCATCCGCGACGATTTGGGTGAAAAAGCGGCGCGCGTGATGGCGGTGCTGCACCCGCTCAAGGTGGTGCTGACGAACTGGGACGCTGACAAGACGCTCACGCTGACGGTCGAAAATCACCCGAAGCACCCCGAAATGGGCAGCCACACAGTCACGTTCGGGCGCGAGCTGTACATTGAGCAGGAGGACTTCATGGAAGTGCCTGCGAAGAAGTTCCAGCGCATGTACCCCGGCTTCGAGGTGCGCCTGAACGGGGCGTACATCGTCAAGTGCGATGGCTGCAAGAAGGACGAGAATGGCAATGTCACCGAAGTGTACTGCACGGTGGACATGGACAGCCTGTCCGGCAGCGAGGGCGCTGACCGCAAGATTAAGGGCAAGACACTGCATTGGGTGAGCGCGGCGGACGCTGTGCCGTTTGAGGCGCGCCTCTACGACCCGCTGCTGGCGGATGACAGCGCGCTGGAAGATGAAACCGAGCCGACCGCCGAGGATGCGGTGGATGCGGAAGAAACCGAAGAGGCAGAGGAAGCGGACGCGAATCTGTCCCGCGCGGATTATGACTTCCTGAAGAAGCTGAATCAGCACAGCCTGACGGTGGTGCGCGGCGTGATTGATCCGTACGCGAAGGAATGCGCGCCGGGAACGGCACTGCAGTTCCTGCGCACGGGCTATTTCTGCAAGGACCCGGATTCAACGGCGGAGCTGCCGGTGTTCAACCGCACGGTTGGGCTGCGGGATGCTTTTGCGAAGGCGGCTAAGTAAGGGAATTGCTTTTCTGCGGGAAAGGGCTTTTGCGGAGCAGGGGATTCGCCTCTGCGGGAGCGAAATCCCCGCATAAACACGCGGACACAGCATGAAAGTGCGCTCAATCCAATCGCGAAAAAGGGTCAAGGGAGGAACTCCCTTGCAGGGTGCAGGGACAGCGTCCCTGCTGGGGTCAAGGGGCAACGCCCCTTGCGTCACCCTTTTATTATGGAACTAAGGAGAATCAGAAAATGAATCAGGAAGTGCGTACACGATTTGCGCCGTCGCCGACGGGCTTTATGCATCTGGGCGGACTGCGCGCGGCATTGTATGGGTATTTGTTTGCCCGGAAGAACGGGGGCAAATTCATCCTGCGCATTGAGGATACGGATCAGGTGCGCTTTGTGGAAGGCGCGACGGAGGTCATTTACGACACGCTGCGCCGCTGCGGCATGAACTGGGATGAAGGCCCGGACGTGGGCGGCCCGGTCGGCCCGTACATCCAGTCTCAGCGCAAGGAGTTGTACCTGCCCTATGCACAGCAGCTGGTCAAGACGGGCCACGCTTACTACTGCTTCTGCACGAAGGAAGAGCTGGAAGAGCGCCGCGTGGCGTGCGAAGCGAAGGGCGAAGTGTTCAAGTACGACAAGCACTGCCTGCACCTGACGCAGGAGGAAATTCAGCGCAAGCTGGATGCGGGCGTGCCGTATGTCATCCGCCAAAACGCGCCGACGACGGGCGAAACCAGCTATGATGACCTCGTGTTCGGCCATATGACCTTCCCGAATGACACGCTCGACGACATGGTGCTGATTAAGCAGGACGGTATGCCGACCTACAACTTCGCCAATGTCATCGACGACCACTTGATGGGCATCACCCACGTCATGCGCGGCATGGAGTACCTGTCCTCGACGCCGAAGTATAACCTGCTCTATGAGGCGTTCGGCTGGGAGATTCCGCAGTACATCCACATGCCGCCGGTCATGCGCGATTCGCAGCACAAGCTGTCCAAGCGCGACGGCGACGCGTACTTCTCCGACTATGTGGACAAGGGCTATCTGGTCGAAGCCATCGTCAATTATCTGGCGCTGGTCGGCTGGAATCCCGGCGACGACCGCGAATTCTTCACCCTTGACGAACTGGTGGAGGCGTTCGACATCCACCGCATCAACAAAGCGCCCGGTATCTTTGACGTGAAGAAGCTGACGTGGTTCAATGCCGAGTATATCCGCCGCCTGACCCCGGAAAAGTATCTGGAAATGGTCACGCCGTGGTTCGACAAGGTGTTCGGCGACAGCAGCAAGATGGACTATAAGCGCCTTGCGGAGCTGATGCAGGGCCGCACGGAGGTATTCAACCTCGTGCCGGACATGGTGCGCTTCCTTGCGCAGCTGCCGGACTACGACAGCGCCATCTACATCAACAAGAAGGCGAAGACGAACAAGGAAGCCTGCTTGAAGGCGCTGAACCTGCTGCGTCCGGTGCTGGACGGCATCACCGAATGGACAGAGCCGGTCATCCACGATACCGTGATGGCGGCGATTGCCGAGGCGGGCATGAAGAACGCGACGGCGCTGTGGCCGCTGCGCATCGCCATCTCCGGTCAGCAGAGCACCCCCGGCGGCGCGATTGAAATCGCTTATCTGCTGGGCAAGGAGGAAACCCTGCGCCGCGTGGACGACGGCATCCGCCGCGTGAGCGAAATGCCGGACGCGTAAGGGCTTTTCTAAGGCACCACCGCACAATTCGGCGGCGCGTCTGGCGATGCCTTTTCCGCCATCTGCGTCATGCAAATTCCTCAATTTACCGCCAGTAAACCTTCGTAATTTGCATTTGCATCTGACGAAAAAATCCATTCGCCAGCCGACCACCTCATTTGTGCGGTGTTACCCTAAAAAACGCATAACGAAAGGACTGAATCCTCATGACGAAGGAATGGGAGAAGCCTGAGGATCTGCGCCGCCGCAAGCCGGTGCTGTGGCTGACCATGACCGCGCTGTTCATGGCGATGGTGGTTGTGCTGAGCATGAGCGCGCTGAGTATCCCCGTGCCGGGTGGACACCTGTACTTTAACGACGTCGTGATTGACACGGCGGCGATGCTCATGGATCCGCTGTCGGCGTTTATCGCGTGCGGCGTGGGTGCGTTTCTGGGCGACCTGCTGTTCTATCCCGCGCCGATGTTCGTGTCGCTTATTACGCACGGCTTGCAGGCGCTCGTTATCTCCCTGCTCTGCCGGAAGCTGCGCATGAAGCAGCCGCTTGCCTGCGCGATTGCGGTGCTGGCGGGCGCGATTGTCATGGTGGTGGGCTACACGCTGGGGCGCGCGTTTGTGTACAGCACGCCGGAATATGCCATCATGAAGCTGCCGTTCCAGTGCCTGCAGGCAGGTGTGGGCGCGGTGACCTCGTGGATTCTGTGCTGCCCGCTGGGGTTGACCCGGCGCTTCCACAGCATCGTGAAATAAACCGCATAACTGCATAAAGGGGCAATCCGCCTATGAAAAAGTTGAATGTGCAAAAGTTGACGCTGTGCGGCGTGATGGCGGCGCTGGTGTTCGTGATGACCTACTTCCCGAAGATTCCCGTGCCGGTGACGGGCGGCTATGTTCACCTCGGCGACGGCGCCATCTTCCTGTCCGTGCTGCTGCTTGGCCCGCTGGGGATTCCGGCGGCGGCGGTCGGGTCGATGCTCTCTGACCTCATCGGCGGCTATATGGTCTATGTGCTGCCGACGTTCCTCATCAAGGGCCTGGTGGCGCTGGTGGCATGGAAGCTCTGCCGGAAGGATCAGCCGCTGCTGGCGCTGCTGTCGTTCCTGCTTGCAGAAGCGGTGATGGTGCTGGGGTACTTCCTGCTGGAATGGGCGCTGTACGGCGTTGCATCGGCAGCCGCGGCGATTGGCCCGAATGTGGTGCAGGGCATCGCGGGCGTGCTGATTGGGATGCTGTGCCTGCTGATTACGCCCCGGCTGGAGCGCGTGGCGAAGGTGTGACAAATAGGGATGCCAATGGTTTTCCACTATGGAAGACGTTGGCATCTTTTTTCAATGATGCAGAAAAATCTCCTGATGGGGGACAAATCCGGCGGGAAATGTGCTATAATAGTATATTGGAAAGGGATACCCTTTCCCCCGAAGCGGAGACCCGATGCAAGGAAACCTTGCGTGAAATCGTTAGATAAAGGGAAACTCTGATGGATTCAGCTGTCAGCGTTTCCGCCGAGAAACTGTCACACAAGGAGGTTTTTTGCCCATGAAACGAAGTGCACGAATGGCAGCGTTCCTGCTGGCGGCGGCACTGTCCGCAGCGCCGTGTCTGGCGGAATTTACGCCGGTGGAAGTCCCACAGGCGACGAACGCCCCTGCTGCGCCGGAAGCGATGGAAAATGTACCGCAAATCACCGAAAAAGGGCTGACGCTGGGCAATAACAGCGTCAAATATCCGGAAATCACCGGGATGGCGGACGAAAGCATCCAGCAGCAGGTGAATGACGCGATTTTGCAAGCCGGGAAAATCGAGAACCGATTGAGCCGTATGGCAGTGCTGATGTCCTCGCCTGTGCCGCTGACGGTGACATATTCAGCGGCGCTGGCGGATGATGTGCTGAGCGTCGCGATTCTCTCCAGCGGGGCGCTGGAAACGGAACGCGCGACGCAGGAATGGGCGGCGGTCAATATCGACCTGCGCACAGGGCAGGAAATCACCTTTGACGACCTGTTCACCGACGCGGACGAAGCGCGCGCGAAAATGGAGGAGACCATCGCGGATGAGATTCTGCCGGACATGAGCGCGCACCTTGCGGCGGCGGAGCTCCTGCCTCTGCCGGATGTGTTTTCGCTGACGGAATACGGCTTGACGCTGCATTACCCGATTCGGCGGTTCGAGACGCTTTCGGAGCGCGCGGGGACGATTACGTTCCTGTGGAGCGAACTGGCGGACGTGCTGGACTTATCAGAGAACAGTGTGCTGACGCGCCTTGGCGTGGGCAAGCACCTGAAGCTGGCGGCGGATGCGAAGGAAACGTTGACGGCTGCGCTGTCCGGCGGTGCGTTTCCGAGCATTCCGGTAGCGCTGGGCGACAATGTGCAGGGGCTGATAGACACCTATCAGCTGCTGAACGACCCGGATTTGGCGGGCGATCAGCGGATGATTTCGCTGGAAGACGGCGCATTCCGAAATGTGTACATCCTGACGGACAACCTGACGCGGAAGCTGGACAGCAGCGTCGCGCAGAGCATCCGGGCGGACAGGCTGATGCTGTTAGGTCTGGTGACGGGCAGCACGACGCAGGACGAATGGCGGCAGGCACTGGGCGAACCGACGCGGACAGTATCGGTATCCGCGGAATCCGCGGAACTGCGGCGCTTATGCGCGGGGCAGACGGATTATTATGCGTGGTGGAGCAATGCAACGCTGTGCCTGCACGCTGATGAGGATGGTGTTCTGCGGACGGTGATGCTGATTCAGGCGGAGAATGGGGGAGAAAACTGACTTTTCTCCTAAAATGGCTTTTTGCTTGCAGGGGTTTCGCCTCTGCGGAGGCGACCAAAGGGCGATGAAAACAGGCGAAGTCTGCGATTGCCCTTTGGAAACCTTCGGCGCCGCCACTTTTGGGGTTTCATGTTTGTTGGTTGATAATGCTGCATAAGGAACGAAAGGCACACCAACTAAAAATGTTGCGATAGCGCGCAATAAACTTAGATGGGGACGCGAAGCAGTCCAGAGGGCGACCGCAAAGCCCTCTGGTCGCCACCGCAGTGGCGAACCCCTGTATAGACACGCGAAAGTAGTATGAAAGTGCGCACAATTCAATCGCGCGGAAGGGTCAAGGGAGGAACTCCCTTGCAGGGTCAGGGGCAGCGCCCCTTGCGTTCCCTCGTATTACAGATAGAGAAATGGTAGGAGGCCGAAATGGCGCAGAGTAAGAAGAATGGCAAGACGAACCGAACGGGGAGGACGGCGAAGCAGAAGCGAATGCCACGGTATGAGGCGGATTCGCTGGCGGCGTGCCTGATGGTGGGCATATTGCTGCTGGCGACGGGCATTCTGACGCTGCTTGGCGCGGGATTCGGCTTGCAGCATGAGGTGTTCCGGTATCTGCGGCAATTTTCGTCCTCCATGTTCGGGTCGATGACGCTGCTGATGACCTTCGCGCTGATTGCCGCTGGCGTGGCGCTGCTGATTTCCACGACGCGCAAAGTCAGCCGGCGATATGTGGCAAGCTATGCGATTCTCGTTGTGCTGTTCAGCGGCTTTGTGTCGCTGATGACGTTCGTAACATCGTCGGAAGGACAATTCCCCCTGCTGGACTATATCGCCCAAAAAACCGGGTCGGACGCGTTCAGCGGCATGATGTCCCGCAGCATGACGTACGGCATGAAGGGCTACGGCGGCGGCATGGTCGGTATGCTGCTTGCGTGGCCGCTGTGGAAGTTCTTTGGCGCAGGGCTGGGGGCAGTCATACTTGGTCTGCTGATGGCGGTGGATGTCCTCGTCGGCGGATGGTCGCTGTTCCGCCGCCTGTATGGCTGGACGGGCGAGAAGCTCGTGCAATTGCGCGAGAAGCAGGCGAGGCGCGCGGAAGAAGCAGCGGCGGAGGAAGCACGCCGTCAGGAGCAGGAACGTCAGCGGCAGCTGGCGGAAGAACAGGAGCGGATTCGCCAAGGGAATGCGGCGAACGCGGCCTATACGCAGAATACCCCGTCGCCCTACGCACGTCCCGGTACGGAGAAGGGGCGCGTCGTCAGCCCGTATACGCAGTATCCGAATGCCCCTGTGCAGCCCGTGATGCCGCAGAATCCGCCGGTGCGGAAGCAGCCGATGCCGCAGGGCAAGCCTGTTCAGCCCGTAACGAGCCGGAAGAACAACAAGATTGGTTTTGCGCCGTCGGCGGAGGAACTGGGACAGACCGGGTTCGCAGATGATTGGACAACGCCGCGCCGGAAATCCGCATGGAGTGACTCGCAGCCGTTTACGCAGCCGACGTACCCGATGGGGCAGGCTGCTGCAGAACCGCCGCAGATTCCGACCTACGAGCAGCCGAAGCAGCCCGCGCCCAGCGGCGTTGGGGAGCCGGCGACATACAGCTGGAACGACATGCCCGCGCAGCCCGCGCCGATGCAGCAAACGGCGGACGCTGTGCCGGAGACGGAGCAGAATCCGCCGATGATGCAGTGGACGCAGCCCACAATGCCGACCCAGCCGACATTGGCGGTAGATGCGCCGCAGGAAACGCAGGAGATGCAGGAGGAAATTCTGCCGGAAGCCCCGGAAGAAACGCCTGCGGATTTGCCCGAAGCCGTGTCCGCGGACGATGCGTTCGACGATGACGCGGATTTCCCGGCGGAACTGGATGACCGCCCGCCGTGGGAAGAGCCGGAGGATGCGCCGAAGAAGGTGCTTGCGCCCGTGCTGACGCAGGAACGCCCCGCAGGCGCGTGGCAGCCGGATTTGAACCTGCCCGCGCAGCCGGTCAGCAGCGGCACGACGAACGTTCCCGTCGCTTTGCAGCAGCCGGAGAATGTTCCCGCAGCGGTTCAGCCGGGCATTCAGGTTGCAAAGGCAACGACGGAAGCACCGTCCGGCGGGCCGAGCGCGACGGGCGCATCCGCCACATCCACCTTCAATCCCGAAGTGCCGTACACCTATCCGCCGATGATGCTTCTGCGCGATCCGCTGGGTCAGCAGGGGGTCAACGCGGAGGAGGACGAACTGCGCACGCAGCGGCTGGAAGAGACGCTCAAATCCTTCCGCATCCCCGCGAAGGTGCGCCACATCACCCACGGCCCGGCGATTTCGCGCTTTGAACTGGAAATCGCCCCCGGCATCAAGGTCAATAAGGTGACGAACCTGAACCACAATATCGCGATGAACATGGCGGTCAAGTCCGTGCGAATTGAAGCGCCGATTCCGGGCAAGGCGCTTGTCGGCGTGGAAGTGCCCAACAGCACGCGCACGACCGTCACGCTCAAGGAAGTGCTGCAATCTGACGTGATGCACAAGGCGAAAGGCCCGCTGACCGTCGCGCTGGGCAAGGACATCGCGGGCGCGCCAATCCTGTGCAACCTCGCGAAAATGCCGCACTTGCTGATTGCAGGCGCGACGGGTTCCGGTAAATCCGTGTGCATCAACACAATCATCAATTCGCTTTTGTACCGCTGTTCGCCCAAGGAAGTCCGCATGATTCTTGTTGACCCGAAGGTGGTTGAACTGCAGTGCTACAACGGCATTCCGCACCTGCTGATTCCGGTGGTGTCCGACCCGCACAAGGCGAGCGGCGCGCTGGCGTGGGCAGTTGGGGAAATGATGGACCGCTACAACAAATTCCAGGAAAAAGGCGTCCGCGCCATCGACGGCTACAACGAAGCGCTGGATGAGGACGAAGAGCCGATGCCGCGCATTGTGATTGTTATCGACGAATTGGCGGATTTGATGATGACCTGCAAGAAGGAAGTCGAAGAGCGCATTTGCCGTCTGGCGCAGCTGGCGCGTGCGGCGGGTATTCATCTGGTCGTCGCGACGCAGCGCCCGTCGGTGGACGTCATTACGGGTCTGATTAAGGCGAACATCCCCAGCCGAATCGCCTTCAAGGTGTCCTCGAACGTGGACAGCCGAACGATTCTTGACCGCAACGGCGCGGAACAGCTGCTTGGTTACGGCGACATGCTGTATATGCCGATGGGCGAATTCACCCCCATCCGCGTGCAGGGCTGCTTCCTGACCGATGACGAAGTGAATGGCATTACGGACTTCATTCGCCAGTATTCGCCGGCGAACTACGACAGCGGCGTGCTGGATGAACTCGACCGCTTGGCGAACATGGGCAACGACGGCGACGAGGATGACCCGGACGCGAATTCGACGGTGGACGAATACTCCTCCGCTGACCGCGACCTCTTCTCGCAGTGCGTGGAAATGGCGGTACGCGACCGCGAGGTTTCGACGAGCCTGATTCAGCGCCGCCTGAAACTGGGTTACGCGCGCGCCGGGCGCTTGGTAGACGAAATGGAGCAGCGCGGCATCATCTCCGCGAAGGACGGCGCGAAACCCCGCCGCTGTCTGATTTCGATGGAGCAATACGAAGCCATGAAAGCCAGCGGGGAGCTGAAGTAAGGGGAGGCGCCAGAGGCTCTGCCTCTGGACTCCGCAAGGGGCTTTGCCCCTTGACCCTACAAGGGAGAATGAAACGGGACGAAGTCCCCTCCCTTGACCCTTCCGCGCGATTCAGTTGGTGACACTATCATACTTCTTCCGCGTGTTTATCCAAAGAACCTTCGGTTCGGATGGAGAAACATACCCCCAAAAAAAGAAAACCTCCAATACCAATCAATAAGCATGGGAGTGCGCCGAAGGTTTCCAAAGGGCGATCGCAAACTTCGTTTGTTTTCATGCCCTTTGGTGCGCCCGCAGGCGCATCCCCCCTGCATGAAAGAAGAACTGCTCTTAGAACCCCAAACGAAAGGAACAACAATACAGAAAAAACCCTCATCTGCTTTGGGAGGTGGCAAAGCAATGTCCTACTTGCCCGATTACATCACTTGGCGCGGCGATCTTCCATTCGCCGCTGATCCCGCCAATGACCTTGATACCCTCGTGATGGCGGCACTGTCTTACATCGACCTGCCCGCGGAAACGCAAGTCTTCGCCCAGTGCGCGAAATCTGTTCCGCCCGATGACCCGGACGACCATTTCCGGGGCGAGTGCCGCCGACTGCTTCAGCAAATCGCGAAAAGCAGCCGCTTTGGGGCATTGACGGTGCGCGACGCGGTGTCCGTCCTCAATGACGAAATCCAGTTCGCAGCCATGACGGTGGACTTGCCCGACGAAACGCATATTATTGCCTTCCGCGGCACGGACGGCAGTCTGACCGGCTGGCGGGAGGATTTCGCTATGTCGTTTGAAAGCCCTGTTCCGGCGCAGGCGGCGGCGCAAAAGTATCTCGAACACCACCTGACGCAGGATGCGGGTGACGTCATTGTGACGGGTCACAGCAAGGGCGGCAACCTCGCCGTCTACGCCGCAGCGCACACCAAGGCGGACTTGCAGGGGCGCATCCGCCGCGTCGTCAGCTTCGACGGGCCGGGTGTGGATGACGAAACCGCCGCGTCCGACGGATACGCCGCCGTGGCGAGCCGCATCATTGCCTATGTGCCGCAGTTTGCGGTCGTGGGGCTGTTGATGGCGGCGCACCCGGTGCATCGTGTCGTCATCTCGGACAATAACGGTATCATGCAGCACGACCCGTTCTCGTGGGAAGTGCGGGGCAAGGATTTCTGCTATGCCGAGGATCTGGACAAGGGCAGCGTTCTGGTCAACCAGACGGTGCACCAGTGGCTGGCACAGTGTACCCGCGAGCAGCGCCGCAAGTTCGTGGATGCTATCTTCGACCTGCTGGCATCGACGCAGCGCATCAATTGGAAGGAAATGCGCAAGGATGTCCATGCGGGAGTGACGGCGATTCGCGGCGTGCGGGAACAAATCGACATTGAAACGGCGCGGATGATTGCGAACCTGCTGGGGCGCTTGGCGGTTATCGGCGCAGGCAATGCGCTGGAAATGCTCCGCCAGAAGACCCCATTCCAGCAGGAATCAGCGCAGAAAGAACAGGGAGGGCTTGAACATGTTTGACGAGGCACAGAGGGAAACTTTACGCGCGGAAATCAACCGCGTTCTGAACGAAGCCGTTGGTGCGCTGATGGACGCGGGGCATCTGGAGAGCGGCAGCGTGATTGTGCTGGGCTGCTCGACGAGCGAGATTACGGGCGCGCGTATCGGCAAGGGCAGTGTGCCGGAATTAGGCGAGATTGTGGCGGAAGCGATGCTGGCGGCGTGCAAGGGGCACGGCGTTCATGCGGCGTTCCAGTGCTGCGAGCACCTGAACCGCGGGATTGTGGTGGAGAAGGCGGTGCTGAAGGAACTGGGACTGACGCAGGTGCGGGCGATACCGCAGCCGAAAGCGGGCGGCAGTGTACCGGCGGCGGCGTGGAAGAAGATGGAGAAGCCTGCGCTGGCGGTGAGCATTCAGGCGGACGCGGCGATTGATATTGGCGATACGCTGGTGGGAATGCACATTCGTCCGGTGGCAGTGCCGCTGCGGATTTCGACGAGCCATGTGGGACATGCGAATTTGGTGATGGCGTATTCGCGGCTGCCGTATATTGGCGGGGCGCGTGCGGTTTACACGGAGTAAGGGCAAAAGAGGATAAACACGCGGGCAAAGCATGGGATAGCGACCAACTCAATCGCGCGGAGGGGTCAAGGGGGACTTCGTCCCGTTTTATTTCCCCTTGCAGGGGGTAGGGACAGCGTCCCTGCCAGTAACTTTGCGCTCCCGCAGGAGCCCCCAAGCTGTTTTGCTCACAATTTGTACATTGTCGTGCCAGATAGGCGCGGACGACCAGCATGGGAGAAGTTTTTCTTTCGGTGCTGGTCTTTTTCATTGCAGAGGGATTCGTATCTATCCACCCCTCTTTTTCGGGAAAAAAGTTTCCGAAGTGTGCATTCTCTCCTTGCGCGAAGAGGAAAAGTATGCTACAATACGCACGGATAGAAGCGTTTGAAAGGGCAGGAGGATTTCCGCCTGCCCGGGAAAACGTTTTCGGAGATAACCCTGACGATGAATTACGTAAGGAGGATTTCTCTTATGCAGTTCGGTTACTTTAGTGATGCAGCACGCGAGTACGTCATCACCGACCCGCGCACGCCCATGCCGTGGGCAAACTACCTCGGCTCTCCGGAATACGGCGCGATTGTGACCCAGAACGCCGGCGGATACAGCTTCGTCAAGTCCGGCGCGGCGGGACGCATCCTGCGCTATACCTTCAACCAGTTCGATGAGCCAGGGCGCTATGTCTATCTGCGGGATGACGAAACGGGCGATTATTGGTCGGCAACGTGGCGGCCGGTGGAGAAGCCGCTGGAACAGTACAAGACCATCACCCGTCACGGCACGAGCTACACGGAGGTCGAAAGCACATACAGCGGCATCGAGAGCAAGACGCTGTACTATGTGCCGCTGGGCGCGACGCACGAGGTTTGGCGCGTGGCGGTGACGAACAAGTCCGATAAGCCCCGCACCATCTCCGTTTTCTCTTACTGCGAGCTGACCACTGAGAGCAACTATGAGCAGGATTTGGTCAACCTCCAGTATACGCAGTTTATCACCACAACGACCTTCCACGGTGACCATATCATCGAGCATATCAACCAGTTCTGCGGCGTGAATGCGGATGGCGAAAATGGCCGCGAGCGCTTCTTCGGTCTGGCAGGCAGCCCGGTCAAGAGCTATACCGGCCGCCGCGAACGCTTCCTCGGTCAAGGGCGCTTCTCTAACCCCAAAGGCGTTGTGGATGGCGACCTGGGCAATTCCCTCAACTTCAATGGCAACCCCTGCGGTTCGCTGCACACGGTGCTGACGCTCCAGCCCGGCGAGACGAAGACGATTGCCTTCCTGCTGGCGCAGAAGGGCGAAAAGGCGGCGCGTGCGCTGCTGGACAGCTATGCCAACGTCGCGGATAAGGTGGACGGCGAACTGAAAGCGCTGGTTGATTACTGGCACGGCGAGCTCTCCGGCTTGACGGTCAACACGCCTGACGCGAATTTCAACAGCATGATCAACACTTGGAATGCCTTCCAGTGCTTCACGACGTTTGTCTGGAGCCGCGCGGCGTCCCTCATCTACTGCGGTCAGCGCAACGGTCTGGGCTATCGCGACACGGTGCAGGACATTCAGGGCATCATCCACCTTGACCCGAAGATGGCGAAGGAACGCCTTGTTTTCATGCTCAGCGCGCAGGTGCATCACGGCGGCGGTCTGCCGTTGGTGAAGTTCAACCACAACGCGGGTCACGAGGATTCCCCGGAGGACGACAGCTACGTCCGCGCCACGGGTCATCCGCATTATCGCGCGGACGATGCGCTGTGGCTGTTCCCGACCGTTTACAAGTATATCGCCGAAACGGGCGATACCGCGTTTATGGACGAGGTCATTCCGTATGCGACGCACGGCGAAGGCACGGTGCTTGATCACCTGAAGCGCGCGATTGACTTCTCCATGAATCATCTGGGCGCGCATGGTATGCCGGCGGGTCTGCACGCGGATTGGAACGACTGCCTGCGTCTGGGCGCGGCAGGCGAATCCTCCTTCGTCGCCATGCAGCTGTATCTCGCCCTGCGCCTGCTGGACGAGCTGATGCCCAACAAGCCGGAGAACGACGAATACCGCGTCTACCTGCGCCAGAAGGCGGAGGAACAGAAGGCGCTCATCAACCAGCACTTCTGGGAGGATGACCGCTTCCGCCGCGGGTACAGCGAGCAGGGAAGCATTATCGGCAGCAAGAACGATCCCGAAGCGTCCATGTGGCTCAACCCGCAGTCTTGGGCGGTCATTTCCGGTCTGGCAACGCCTGAACAGGCGGAAAAGGCCATGCAGACCGCGTTCGAGCAGCTGAACACGCCCTTCGGTGTGGAAATCATGGCGCCCTGCTACAAGCAGCACGCTTTCGACGGCGCGAACATGCTGCTGTTTAACCCCACGACGAAGGAAAACGGCGGTATCTTCTGCCAGATTCAGGGCTGGGCGATTCTCGCGGAAGCGCTGCTGGGTCACGGCGACCGCGCGTTCCAGTACTTCACGGAGAGCTGCCCCGCTGCCTACAACGACCGCGCGGAGCTGCGTGAAGCGGAACCCTATGTCCACACGCAGTTCATCGAGGGTCATGAGACGCCCCAGCCGGGCCGCGCGCATGTGCACTGGCTGACCGGCACGGCATCGACGGTCATGGTCGGCTGCGTTGAGGGTATTCTGGGTCTGCGCCCGACGCCTGAAGGACTGGTCATCAGCCCGGCGATTCCCGCGTCTTGGGATGGATTCACGATGGACAAGAGCTTCCGCGGCAAGCGGCTGCACATTGTGGTGGACAACACCGCCCACCACGAGAGCGGCGTGAAGCAGGTGCTGGTCAACGGCACGGAAGTTTCCGGCGTGCTGACCGATGCTGTGCTGACCGACGGTGCGGAAATCAAGGTTATCATGTAATCAGATACGCAAAAGCCTCCGGAAGTGGCAATTGTCAGCTGCTTCCGGGGGCTTTATCATCTCGCATCAAGAAAAAAGGGCACGACCTGCATTGCTGCAAGCCGTGTCCTTTGATGTTTCGGGATTACGCCCAGGGATTTTCCGTGGGATAGGGCAGAGACTTCGGCTGATTCCAAGCGATGTCCTGCACGCCGAGGTACTTGAAGACCTCGAAGAGCTGCTTCGCGCAGTGGTCGAACGCCACAGCACCGTGATGCGGATAGCGCTTCTGCACCAGCACATGACGGTAGAAGCGACCCATTTCGTTGATGGCGAACACGCCGATGCCGCCGAAAGAGCGGGTCGCGACGGGCAGCACTTCGCCCTCCGCGATGTAGGAGCGCACCACGCCGTCAGAATCGCACTGCAAGCGGTAGAACGTGATGGGGCTGGGCGCGATGTCGCCTTCCAGCGTGCCGCGGGTGAAGTCCGGATCGCTGCCGGCGGGCTCCAGCAGGCGGTGCTGAATCAGCTGGTACTTGACAGCGCGGTTGTCGCACATCTTGCAGGACGGCGTGTTGCCGCAGTGGAAGCCCATGAAGGTGTCCGTCAGCTTGTAATCGAACTTGCCCTTGATGTCCTCGTCGTAGATGTACTGCGGGACGGAGTTGTTGATGTCCAGCAGGGTGACAGCGTCACCAGTCACGCACGCGCCGATGTATTCGCTCAGTGCGCCGTAGATATCCACTTCGCAGGCAACCGGGATGCCGCGGGAGGCCAGACGGGAGTTGACATAGCAGGGTTCAAAGCCGAACTGGGACGGGAACGCCGGCCAGCACTTGTCCGCAAAGACAACGTACTTGCGCGCGCCCTTGTGGGCCTCTGCCCAGTCCAGCAGCGTCAGCTCGAACTGCGCCATGCGCTCGCACAGCTCCGGATAATACTTGCCCTCGCCCATTTCCTTCGCCATGTCTTCGCAGACAGCGGGGATGCGGGCGTCGCCAGCATGTTCCTTGTAGGAGACGAGCAGATCCAGCTCGGAGTTCTCTTCGATTTCCACGCCCAGCTCATACAGACCCTTAATCGGGGCATTGCAGGCGAAGAAGTCCTGAGGACGCGGGCCGAAGGTGATGATCTTGAGGTTCTTCACGCCGATGATGGCGCGGGCAATCGGGATAAATTCCGCGATCTTGTCCGCCAGCTCATCCGCCGTGCCGATGGGGTATTCCGGGATGTAGCCCTTCAGGTGGCGCATACCCAGATTGTAGGAGCAGTTCAGCATACCGCAGTAAGCGTCGCCGCGGCCGTTGATCATGTCGCCGTCGCCTTCCGCCGCTGCCACAAACATGCACGGGCCGTCGAAATTCTTCGCAATCAGCGTTTCGGGGGTTTCCGGACCGAAGTTGCCGAGGAACACGACCGCCGCGTTGCACTCGTTCGCCTTCAGTTCCTCAACCGCCTTGAGCATGTCCTTCTCGTTCTCTACCGTCGTCTTGATTTCGACGATGTCGAGCTTCTTCTGGCCGCACTTTTCCGCAATCGCGGCACGGCGCTTTTCGCTCAGCGCAATCGGGAAGCAGTCGCGGGAAACCGCAACCAGACCCAGTTTCACAACGGGAATATTCTGCATCAGAAAAGCCTCCTCTTAATGACTCTGATTCAGGGTGTACCTACTCGTAGTATACCGCGTTCGCCGTGATTCGTCAAGAGATTGCAGGCGCAATTCTTGCAAGAAAACGTGCAGATTTTGCCCAATTCATACTATTTTCAATGAAAAAGCTGTCCTATGGGGAAACTCGAAGGAAATACGGACACAAGAAGCACGCCCGCAGGCGCGATTCCCCCCGCAACGAAAAAGACCAGCTGCAAAAGAACATCCATGCCTGAAAAAGGGTAGAAAAATCCCCGTGCAGTTACCCGCACGGGGAAAGAGAAATTACTTGCCGAGCTTCGCCGCGATCACTTCCGCAGCCTTCTTGCCCCAGACAAGGCAGTTGCCGTGGCCCATACCGCCGATAGAGTTGCGACCGCCGACGTTCGCCATGCCGACGATTTCGCCAGCCATGTAAACGCCTTCAATCACCAGACCGTCGGAGTTCAGCACTTCGCAGTCCTTGGTCATCATCGGGCCGCCGCAGGTAATCATGACATAGGGAACGGTCTTGACCGCGTAGAACGGGCCGTTCGCCATGGCGACTTCCTGCTTGGTGCGGCCGAAGGGATCGTTGCCGTTAGCGCAGCCGTCGTTGTAAGCCGCGATGGTCGCCTTGAAGGCATCCACCGGCAGACCAACCTTTTCCGCCAGCTCTTCGATGGTGTCGGCCTTCCAAGCCAGACCCTTTTCAATCAGGGATTCCACATAGGGATCGAACTCTTCCTTCACGCTGCCCCAAGCGCCGGTGGAGAACACCTTCGCGTCCGGAATCAGCATTTCGGAGGAGAAGACCGTGTAGACGATGTTGTGGGGAGCATTCGCCCACGTTTCGCTCTTCACATGGGAGTCCGCGCCGGTTTCGTCCGCCATACGCTCGCCGTTGGTGTTAATCCACAGCGCGCCGTTGGTGGCGTTGAAGTAGCCGAAGGAGCGGAAGTCATCGCTGGTCGGGATGCCGCCCGCATACGCGGTGCAGAAGTCCATGTTCGTCAGCGGCGCGCCCAGTTCTTCCAGCCAAGCATAGCCGTCGCCGGTCACGCACGCGGGAGAGGTGGACAGCACGTTTTCAAAGTTGTACTTGTTCAGCAGCTCTTCGTTGCCGGCATAGCCGCCCGTGCAGATCACCGTCGCGGGCGCCAGCAGGGTGGTTTCGGTGCCGTCCGCCAGACGAGCCTTCGCGCCGATAACCGCACCCTCGTCATTGGTCACAAGACCGGTGACGTAGGTGTTGAGCATCATGTAAGCGTTGGTGGAGAAATACTTTTCCAGTTCCGCGTACAGCGACACGACGAACGCACGAGCGCCGCCCTTGCCGGAGTAGTTGCGCGCCACGTTCAGCGGCTGATACACGCCGAAGTAGGGGACGCGGTCGCCGAAGTCGGTGCCCAGATCGTCCAGCCAGTCCACCGCTTCGCCGCTGATTTCAGCGAATTCGCGGGCAATTTCCTCGTTGAAGGTGCCCGCGCCGCCCAGACGCACAAAGTCCGCGAAGCACAGATCGGGGTCGTCCTCGATACCGGCTTCCTTCTGCATCCGCGTGCAGGTGCCCAGCAGCGTGCCGCCCGCAACGTTCGCAGAGCCGCCGTAGGTCGCAGCCTGATCGACAACCAGCACGTTCAGACCCAGCTCAGCCGCACGGGCAGCCGTCGCCAGACCTGCCATGCCCGCGCCGATGACCAGAATGTCCGGCTGCTCAAAGGGCATGGTGGCTTCTTTTGCTTCGTCGGGGTTCAGGGCGTTCTTCACCGCCTCGATGATGCCCTTGGAGGTAAAGGTCGCGCCGGAAACGATGTCCACGTCCGCAGACTGCGCTTCGACGATCGCCGCAGGAATCTTCTCAATCGCAGGATCGGAGATGCCCGCCGTCTCGGAATGCTCCAAGACCTTCACTTCGGTGATTTTGCCGCCGCTGACCGTCACAGAAACTTTAATCTGGCCGTTCAGACCGGCGCCGCTGCCTTCATAGACGCCGTCTGCCGTCTCCGCCACAGCGGGGATGCAGCACAGCACCATGACCAGCGCAAGAAGCAGGGAAAGGAACTTACGCATGATAGAAATCCTCCTTTTTTTCTGGTGGTGCGCTCATCAAATTTGCTTGTGCAGCTTGAAAAGCGTATCACAATATCCGTATGAAAAGTATAACCTTCTGAATTGCGATTGTCAAGTAATTCACGAAAGTTTTCCCGCCATTTTCGCACTTTTTTTCGGCACGATTATTCCAAAACAGTCAATACAGCAAAAATGCCGCGAAAGCAGCATCTGTGTGCTTTCGTGGCAAAACGACTTTATAGGATTCACCAATTAGGCGGATTTTACCCCTTCCGCATGACTGCCTCAATGTCCTCGACCGTGCGCGGAATCGCTGCCGAGAGGTTTTCGCACCCATCTTCCGTTACCAGCAGGTTGTCCTCCAAGCGGAAACCGATGCCCCATTCCTCGTGGTAGATGCCCACGTCGATGCAGAACACCATGCCCGGTTTGACCGTCAGCGGACGCTCGATAACATCATGCACGTCGTAGCCCACATGGTGTGCGCCGCCGTGCCACATGTAGCGCCCGATGTTTTCCGGTTTGTCCAGCACGCCCGCGTCGCAGAGCAGCGCCGCGTTGTAGCGGCGAATCGTCGCATCCACCTCCGCCATCGAGAAGCCCGGCTTGACAATGGAGAACATGTGGTTCGACGTTTGCAGCGCGCAGTTGAACAGCAGCTTCTGCTTGTCCGAGAAGCGCCCGTTGCACGGGAAACCGCGGCTGACGTCGGTCATCAGGCTGTCATGCTGCGCGCCGACGTCGTTGAGTACCATGTCGCCGTCATGCGCCTGTCCGCGGTAAGAATAATAGTGGATGCAGAAGTTGTTTTTCCCCGCGCTGATGATGGACGGGAACGCGGGCCCCTGCGGGCCGTGCTGGGTCAGCGCGTTGTCAAATTCCGCCTTGTACTGGTATTCGTACATCCCCGGACGGCTCGCCTTCATCATCGCCATGATGCCCTCGCCCGTCACCTTTTCCGCTTGGCGGATGGCGTCGATTTCGCAGGGCTGCTTGATGAGCCGCAGACGGCGCAGGATGGCGTTCGCGTTCTCGACTTGCAGATAGGGGTAATTCGCCTGAATCTGCTTCAGCAGCCGATGCGCCGGGCGGTCAATGTCCTGCGGCGACACACGGAACAGGTCGAGATACACCTGCGCGATCTGCCCGCTGGTCAGGGAGTAGTGTCCGCCTGCCGCCAGCGCGTGGAAATCTGTCTGGAACTGGTTGACAAAGCGAACGTCGGAAATGCCGGACAGCGCCTCAACCTCGGCGGGCTTCAGGCGCGCACCCGTCCAGCGCTCCGCCATCAGGTCGGGCGGCAGAATGTAAATCTGTTCATGCACATTCCCGGATGGCTCTTTCACTGCCATCAGCACAAGCTCATGCTGGTCAAGCCCGGTCAGGTAGTAGAAATCGCGGTCGGTATAAAAAGGATAATATTCGTCATTGGTCTTGCGCACGTCTTCACCGGAGAACATGACCAGCAGCGACGCGGGCTTCATGGCTTCATAGAGCCGTTTGCGGTTTCCTGTGTGGAACGATGCGTTCATCGAAATTTCCTCCTTGACTGAATTTTGCTTCATCATACGCTTTCCTGCGCCAAAAGTCAACGGCGGACGCTATCGGAAAGAAAAAGCAATTGCAATACCGGGCAAAAACCTGTATAATAAACGATGAAAATGGGGGAACTGTTTCCCGCAAAGCCGAAAGGAGTCGAATGACCCACATGACGATCAAAAAAACGATGCTGGAAAGCATTTCGCGGTTCAAATCTGGCAAAGGCGACCTGCTGCGCGCGCAGGGGATGACGATGGCGGTCTGGGCGGCGTGTTTGTGCCCGCTGCTGTTTCTGCTGAACGCGTCGCTGCGGCCGCTGGCGCTGCTCTGCCCGCTGATGCTGATTTTTATCGCCCTGCCGATGCGCCAAAGCACGGCGGAAGCCATGCAGCTCTTCCTCTCCGGCGCGCCGATGGCGACGGTGGCGATGCTGCCGCTGAACGGCTACTGGAAGAAGGTTGCGCGTTCGCTGCGGATGACGGGACTGATGCTGCTGTGGTTGCTGCCGTTTGCAATCATGCTGGGACTGCTGCTGTACGCGCTGACCGGCATGGACTTCCTGACAGCACTGGGGTATCTGTCTTCGCTGGGCGGCGGTGATTTCGGGCAGGGGATTATCCGCTATGTTATGCTGATGATGCTGATGCTGCTGTTCCCGCTTTTTGGGGTGATGTTCCACAGCGGCACGCGGCACGCCTGCGCACTGAACGACCGCAAGTTAGTCAAGGGACACCGTGGGCAGCTGATCAGGCTTTGGCTGAGCGGTCTGATGTTCGTGCTGCCAGTGGCGATTTGCGTGGTCGCGCTGATTGCAGTCATCGGCGTGTCTGCTGTGCAGTTCACGACAGAGTGGTTCAACAACCTGATGGCTGTGCCGAGCATGTCTGCACTGATGCCCCCGAAGTGGCTGCTGGCGGTGACGGCGGTGTCCGCCGTGCTGATGCTGGTGACGAATCCCATGCGTTCGCTGCTGCCGGCGATTTTCCTGCGCGGCGTGAAGGACGAGAAGGAGCAGGAAGATGCTGCGGCTTGACCGAATGCTGGTAACGCTGGGCAAGGGAAGCCGGTCGGAGATGCAGAAGGCGATTCGCGGCGGGCGTGTCCGCGTGAATGGGGACGTGCAGCGCGACCCGTCCGTGCAGGTGGCGGAGGACGCCGAAATCCTGCTGAACGGCGAAAAGCTGGATACCCGCCTGACACGGCATGTGATGCTGCACAAGCCCGCCGGACTGCTGACCGCCGCGCGCGACAAGAAGCAGCCGACGGTGATGGACTTGCTCCCGCCGGAATATGCCGCGATTGGCTGTATGCCCGTCGGGCGGCTGGACAAGGACACGACAGGGCTGCTGCTGCTGACGACGGACGGCGAATTGAATCACCGCCTGTTAGCCCCCGCGCGGCATGTGGACAAAACGTATCTGGCGACGCTGGACAAGCCGGTGGGCGACAAGGAAGTCGCAGTGTTCGCATCGGGGCTGTCCCTGAGCGACTTTGAAGCCGCGCCTGCCGATTTGACGCCGCTGCCGGACAATCAGGCGCGCGTGACCATCCACGAAGGGAAATTCCATCAGGTGAAGCGCATGTTTGCGGCAGTGGAGCGCGAAGTGCTGACCCTGCACCGGGAGACATTCGGCTCATTGGTGCTGGACGAGGCGCTTCCCTGCGGGCAGTGGCGCGAACTGACGGAAGCGGAAGCATCCGCCCTCTACCGGGACGCGCAGATGGAGGAAAAGCATGGCTGAACAGTATTTTACCGCTGACCCGACCTGTGAATCGAAGCAGGTGCCGTGTTCGTTTGTCTATCGCGGGCATGGGCTGAACTTCATGACAGACGCGGGTGTGTTTTCCAAGGGCGAGCTGGACACCGGCACGCGCCTGCTGCTGGATGCCCTGCCGGATGTGTACGGCGACGTGCTGGATTTGGGCTGCGGCTGGGGCGCAATTGGCGTGGCAGTGAAGAAGAAGTATCCCGCCGCGCATGTCACGATGGTGGATGTCAATCGCCGCGCGCTGGAACTGTGCCGCTTCAACGCGGTACGCAACGGCATCACGGCGGAATGCCTTGAATCCGACGGCATGGCGGAGGTGATGGAGCGCACGTTCGACTTCATTATCACCAATCCGCCGATTCGCGCCAGTAAGCCGGTCATCTACCGCATGTTCGCCGATGCGGCATCGCGGCTCAATCCCGGCGGCGCACTGTATCTGGTCATTCGCAAGCAGCAGGGGGCGGAAAGCTGCATGAAGTACCTCAAAACGCTGTATGCCAAGGTGGACAAGGTGGATAAATCCGGCGGATTCTGGGTGCTTCGGGCGACAGAACCGCTGAAGAAAGAAAACGAAGCGCAGGAGGAAGCAGCTGATGCACACGTTTGACGAAAGCTATTTTGACGCAGGACTTGACCGCCGCGGCACACGCTGCGAAAAGTGGGACGGCACAGAGAAGGAAAGCGTGCTGCCGCTATGGGTCGCGGATATGGATTTCCCCAGCCCGCCGGAGGTCGCGGAGGCGATTGCCGTCCGCGCACTGCATCCGACATACGGCTATACGCTGGTGCTGCCGGACGACACCCGTGCGCTGACCGGCTTCTGGCAGCGCCGGCACAATCTGACGATTCAGGACGAGTGGGTGATGATGATCCCCTGCGTTGTGACGGGGATTCGCCTTGCCCTGCTGGCGCTGACGAAGCCGGGCGACGGGGTGATGATTCAGTCACCGGTGTATGGGCCGTTCCGCTTTTCGGTGGAGGCGACGGAGCGCAGGCTGATGGATGCACCGCTCAAGCGCGACGATACGGGTCGCTACTCTATGGATTTGGATGCCGTGGAGAAGCAGCTGCAAGCGGGCGCAAAGGCGCTGGTGCTGTGCAATCCGCACAACCCGGTGTCCCGTGCGTGGAAGCGGGAGGAACTGCAAGCGCTGATTGATTTGCTGGCACGGTACGGCGCGTACCTGATTGCGGATGAGATTCACGCGGATTTCGTCTATGCGCCGGAGCAGTTTGTGCCGGTGCTGTCGCTCACGCAGAAGAACGTACTGTCCCTGTGCGCCGCCAGCAAGACGTTCAACCTTGCGGGGCTGGAACAGGCAGCGATGCTCGTGCCGGACGAAGCGGTGCGGGCGAAAATCAACACCGAGATGGAACGCGCGGGCGTTCGCAGCGGCAACCTGTTCGCGCTGGAAGGGACGCGCGCGGCGTATGAATACGGCGACGCGTGGCTGGACGGCTTGATGCACTATCTGGACGGCAACCGGAAGCACCTGACGGCATTGGTCAAGCAGGAACTGCCCCAAGCCGTGCTGACCCCGATGGAGGCGACGTATCTGGGTTGGCTTGACCTACGGGCATACGGCATGAACTGCGAGGAGCTGATGGCGCGGACGCTGAAGCATGGTGTGCAGTTCACGGAAGGCACGTTCTTCGGCGAGGGCGGCGAAGGCTTCCTGCGCGTGAATATTGGCTGTCCGCGCCGGAACATTACCGAGGGTATCCACCGCTTGAAAGAGGCGCTGGATGAAGCTGTGGAGGAGAAAGCACATGGCGTTGATTGAATCCGCAGGAGCCGTGCTGTACACTGAGGACGGCGGCGTTCGGCAATATGTGCTGGTGATGGAGAAGAACGGCAGCTTTGGGCTTCCCAAAGGGCATGTAGAACCCGGCGAAACGCTGGCGGAGACGGCGCTGCGCGAGGTTTGGGAGGAAACGGGCATCTGCGCGATTCTGCACACGATGCAGCCGGTGATGGTGGATGAATACCCGATTGCGGGCGGCGATGTGAAGCGGGTGAGCTGGTTTGTGGCGCACTACCACGACCAGACGCCGCTGGCTGACCCGACGCAGGTGCTGGATGTGCGGGTTTTGCCCCTGCGGGAGGCGCTTCGTCTGCTGACCTACGGCAGCACAAGGGCGATTCTGCGCGAGGTGGATCGTCGGCTGGGGGATGTGCGTCCGCGTCCGAAGAATTTCTGAGGGCTTTGCGGTCGCCCTCGCTTCGCAGGAAGTACTTTTGTGATTGATTTTTATCGCGGCAGGGGGAATCGCGCCTGCGGGCGCGACAAGGGGGCTTTGCGGTCGCCCCCTTGACCCCTTCGCCCGTCGCCACTCCTGTTACTTGGTTTGTATTGTTACTTAGGGGGAACGAAAGGCACACTAACTAAAAAACTTCCAATACAAATTAACTAACATGGGAGGGCACCGAAGGTTTCCAAAGGGCGACCGCAGACATTCGTCTGTTTTTATTGCCCTTTGGTCGCGCCCGCAGGCGCGAAATCCCTGCGGTTGCATGAAAAACAAGTTTGTGATATGATAGGAACGAAGTTGTTCCCCAACAGATGACGATGGGGAATCAGAAAGAAGGAAGACCAATGAACGTATTGACGACGCGCGAACTGAAAGAGCGCCTGAATGAATTGCAGGGACAGACGGTGATGCTGCAGGGCTGGATTCGCAATCACCGCAAGCAGAAGAACATGGGCTTCATCGACTTTTTCGATGGCACCTGCTTCAAGAACCCGCAGGTGGTCTACGATAATACCATCGAAGACTATGCGGCGATTCAGGCCCTGCATGTCGGCGCGGCGATTACCGTGACGGGCAAGGTTGTGCCGTCCTACAAAGATCCGACGACCCCCGAAGTGCAGGCGATTGCCATCCACCTCGAAGGCGACTGCCCGGAGGATTACCCGCTTCAGCCGAAGCGCCACAGCGTGGAGTATCTGCGCGAAATCGCGTATCTGCGCCCGCGTACGCGCCTGTTTCAGGCGGTTTTCCGCGTCCGCAGCGTCGCAAGCATGGCCATTCACACCTACTTCCAAGACCGCGGCTATCTCTATGTGCATACGCCGCTGATTACCGCCAATGACGCCGAGGGCGCGGGCAACACCTTCACCGTGACTACCCTGCCGCCGTCGGAGCAGAAGGACGGCAGCAACGACTTCTTCGGCAAGCCCACCTCCCTCGCCGTGACGGGTCAGCTTGAAGCCGAGACGTTCGCGATGGCGTTCTCCAAGGTGTACACCTTCGGCCCGACTTTCCGCGCTGAAAACAGCAACACCAAGACCCACGCCGCTGAATTCTGGATGATTGAGCCGGAAATCGCGTTCTGCGATATCCATCAGCTGATGGACATTGAAGAGGACTTCCTGAAGTACCTCGTCAAGACAGTGCTGGAAAAGTGCTCGGATGAGCTGGAGTTCCTTGACAAGTTCACCGGCGGCGGACTGCTGGACAAGCTGAATCACCTCGCCGTGACGGGCGCGGCGCGCATCACCCACGAGGAAGCCATCACGATTCTGCGCAAGGTGAAGGATCGCTTCCAGTTCGAGCCGAAGTATGGCGAAGACACCGCCAAGGAGCATGAAAAGTACCTGACCGAGGAATACTTCCATAGCCCGGTGTTCGTCTATGACTGGCCTAAGGACATCAAGGCGTTCTATATGTACCAGAACGACGACGGCAAGACGGTCGCTGCGGTTGACCTGCTTGTGCCGGGCGCGGGCGAATTGATGGGCGGCTCCCAGCGTGAAACTCGCTTGGACAAGCTGACGGAGCGCATGGACGCGCTGCACATCTCCAAGGACGCGATGTACTGGTATGTGAACCTGCGCAAGTTCGGCGGCTGCACGCACTCCGGCTTCGGCATGGGCTTCGAGCGTCTGCTGATTTACCTCACGGGCGTTGACAACATCCGCGATGTCATTCCGTATGCGCGCACGCCGATGAACTGCGAGTTCTGATTCCAATTTGCGCATTGGGGCAGCGGCTTCCATGCTGCTTGATTCAACTGTGCCAAAAGCATAAAAGCGCGTTTTTCCCAATGTATTTTCTCCGAAAAACTTCCCCTCCCAAAGGACGGTGATTCCCCATTTCCAAGGGCTTCTGGAAGCGCAGCGCCAAAAAGCTGCTGATGGCGCTGCTATGCCTGCTGCTGATGGCGGCTTTCTACCTCGCGGTTATCATCGGGCAGCCACAGGAGGACGAAACGGCTTCCACCGTAACGCCGCGCACGGATCAGCCGCTGCTGTCCGCCGGACAGGACGTTGTGACCATCACCAGCGCGGATGATTTGCCGCTGCTGCTGCGGATGTTCCCCGCGCCCGCATTGACGCCCACCACCTCCGGGTGGCCGCTCGTCGTCGGCACATGCTATGATGTCGCGTTCGAGAATGGCATGGGACGTATCCTCACGCTGACGTATCAGGCGAGCGACACGATTCAAGTGACGCTGACGAGCATCTATCCCGCGCGGGCAATTGCGCTGCTGGAAAAGGGCGATTACCGTATCAGCGCATCGCTCGGTGCGACGCTGGCGGGTCTGCGTTCCATCCGTATGGAAAACGCGGAGAGCATCCGACTGCACGCGCAGGGCGAGGAAGCACTTTACGTCATGATCACGCCGCTGCTGGAGGAAAACTCCCTCCGCAGCATCGCGGGGCAGATGACCCTGACAGAAGGGGAATAATCCTATTTCCAGATTCACCTGCGCCATCTTTTGAAAAATAAAAATGGGTACTGTGGAGGATTTCGTCCTCACACAGTACCCGCTTTTTTGATGCAATCGAGGGGGAATTACTCCGCAGCAGGCGCGAAGAAGGAAATCTGCGTCGCACCGGTCATGGCATCGGCGGACAGCATCGTGATGGGAGCCGTTTCGACGCTCAGCGTTGCGAAAGAGCCTTCATAGCCGCTTTCGGTCGTGAAAGCGAAGGTCAGCGCATTGTGACCTTCCAGCGCGCCGTCCATCGAGAAGACAATCACCTTCACCGCATCAGCCGGAACGTCCGTCGCCATGACAAACTTTTCGCCGGTCGCGTTGATGGTAATGCTGACTTCCTTCACGGTTTCGCCGGTCTTGTTGTAGACGGTGTAGTAGCCGGTCTGGTTGTTCGCAGCCTTGGCAGCGGCCAGCAGACCCTGCACATAGCCCAGCGTATCCACCAGCGTGCTGCTGGAGACGGCGTCCACCATTTCTTCCTTGGTCTTGCCTTCAATGGCAGCTTCCAGTTCGGCGATGGTCTTGCCGGTCACGAAAGCTTCAATGGCGTTGTAGCTCACGCCCAGCGGCGTGGTTGCGCCCGCCTTGGTCGTCATGTTGGTGCTGTACAGACCGTCGTTCACAACCTTAGAAGCCAGCACCTTGCCTTCGGGATAGTTCTGACCGAAGGAAGCGTCGGAGTTCGGAACGCCTTCCGCCGTGGCGGCATCCATGAACTGGAACTCGTCGATGTGCGCGGCAACGATGGTGTCGCCATCCATCGCGACGGTCAGCACAGCGAAGCAGGACGTGCCATGTGCGGCATACTCAACCTGACCGATTTTGACTTCAGCCAGCGCAGCCGTGGACAGCAGCATGATGGACAGGAGCAGTGCGAAAAACTTTTTCATAGGAGCCAACCTCTTTTTTGCGAAACTTGGCAGAATTTCTACCAGCAACACTATTATACGCGCAGCAGTGCCGGTTTGTCCAGACAAACTTGTCAGAAAAATAGCAAAATCGTCGCTTGATGCAATCAGATGTTATTGCCGTATCGACCAGTCATTTGCGTCCGTACTTGCTCGATAACCTCATCCAGCACAAAATTACGGAACCAGTATTCCCCGTCATCAGGGAAATCAAGGTAGTCCGTGTAGAAGGGCATGATGCGCGTGTCCTGCTGGCGGAGCGTCCGAATCGCGCCTGTCCGGCAGTCCACTTCCGCGTTGAAGCTGCGCCCGTCGGGGTAATCCAGCGTCACTTTCCAGATGGGGTCGCCCTCGCCGGGGTCAATCAGCACACCGCCGCGCAGGGAGTAGTCATCGTCGCCCAGCGCACGGGCAGCGTATTCCGCCGCGACCGCTTGGGAAATCGCGTAGTCAGGGACGTCGGGGTAAATCGTCTGACACAGGCAGGCAACAGACCAGTCGCCGACGTAGCTGCCGCTGATGCTTATCGCGGACTGGAAAGAACGGAGCGTCGCCTGATCCCAGCGCAGGATGTTGGCGCCGTACAAATCAACATAGCGCTGAACAATATGATTGGCGTACATGCCGTAGACGATGCCGGGCTGCGTGTTCGCGTCGAGGTAGAAGCTGGTGACGCGCAGGTTTTCCGCCAGCGTGTTCCAGACGCGCACGGGCAGCAGAATGCTGGTGCGCAGGGCACTGAAGCTCGGAATCTGTACGGAGCCCACCACGGACAAGTCGCTGTCGCGCACGTCCATGAGGAAGTATCCCATGTCGGTGGACAGCCAGAAGTGCCAAATCAGCTCACCATCCTCGCGATAAACAAGGAACGAGGAATTCTCATAGCACAAATGGGCGTTCAGCGATTTCAAGGCGGCAGCGGTCACATCATCGGCGGTGGATTTCGTGCTGACATCAGGAACGACCTCCAGCGCCAGCAGGGCGTTGAACAGCGGCAGGGTACCGTCTGTTTCCATCTGGTGCAGACCGGCTTCGTCCGTCTGGCTGCCGGTCAGCAGCGCTTGCAGCTGCTGGACGGTTTCGCGCTGGTAAATCGGGGGCAGATAGCCCTGCATCAGCAGCGTGAAGCGCGCTGCATCCAACGGATTGCGGTTCCAGCCGACATCCAGCACTTCGCCGTACCAGTTCAGCGCTGCCCAGTAAATGTCACCCTGCGATGTGTTCTGCGCATCCTTGGTGAAAATCACGACACCGCCGCCCGTGTAGTAGGAGAATCCGCCTGCCGTGTCCTCAAAATCGTTTTCAATAAAGCAGGTGTAGCCTTCTTCCGCCATATTCCGCTGATATTGGCGCTGGATGGCATCGCTGGCGGCAGATTGCGCCGTTTCGGCATCCACGGCGGGTACGCCATGGGAGAAGTCCGTGCGGTCGAGGGTGGACAGCAGCTGACTGGGGAAAAACTCCTGCGGCAAACCGTAGAGATTGCCGGAGTACGTCGTTGTCAGCAGCGTACCGGTCAGCCCGTTCAGCTCCAGATAGACGATGCTCTGCCCGCTGGGGGCATTCGGCTGGCGGATGGCAATCTTCCAGAAGTCGCCGGACGCGCCCGCAAGGTACTCTGCCGCCAGCACGTCGGACGATGAACCGCCCTGAATGGCGAGCGCGGCGTCAATGGCTTCTTCGCGGGTCAGCGCTTCCGCCGGAACATCCGGAAAGCCGTCGCGCCCGACGCTCAGGAACAGCTCATGCACCGTCTGCATTGACGAACGATCCGCCCGCGAAAGCGCCAGAATGTACACACGCAGCTGCATGGGCGTCCATGTGCGCATGTCGTAGCCGAAAATGCGCCGGAAGCCGCGGGTCACTTCGTCTGCCGTGTGATCGCTGCCCGCACCGCGTTCCCGCCGCATTCGGCAAATGCTGCCGTTCTCCGCGTTCACCGCGACTTCGTATGTCGTGCCGAACGCATCCAGCGCATCAAAATTTACGCAGTAATACGCTCCCTCACAGGTGCCGTCATAAACACCGGAAAGGAAGCGGATACCTACACGATAGAAATCAAGATTGGTGAAATCCGCCTGCGGGTCGTCATTGGTGCGGATGTAGGCAACTGCGCGGGCAAGGGCGTCCTGCGCGGTGATTTCGGTGGAGAGCGGTTCGCGCGTCATGCCCGGCAGAATCCCCTGATAGCCGATTCTTTCAAGCGTCTGGCTGAGCGCCACCTGCGCGCGGATATCCCACTGCCCCAGCGACGACCCCACAGGGCAGAGAATTTCCAGCAGCGTGGAGAGCGAACAGCCACCGTCCTTTTCGACCTGCGTCATCAGCGCCGAAATCGCCTCTTCATCCACTGAAAACTGCAAATCCGCCGCGCTGGCCAGAAGCTTTTTCACCTGTGCCGCCGTCAGGAAATCGCCCTGACGGGTGACATCGGCAGTGAGCTGCGGGGAATCGTCCGACAAAATCCCGGTTTGCAGCAGGACACCCGCGCCCAGTACCAGCACGAGCAGCACCGCCGCGATGGCCTGCCAGCGAATCACGCGCGGACGCTGTTCATCCTGCGAAACGCGGCGCAGGACGGCATTCACCTGTGCGTCGGTGACGTGCAGTCCGGCTAAATTCGTATCCAGCACCCGCTTGAGTTTATCAGACATAGCAGTCACCTCCTGTCAGCGAAAGTTTGAGCGCCTGTTCCGCTTTTTTGAGCCGCGTATGCACCGTCGACTTGCTGATGCCCAGCGCATCGGCGGTTTCCTGAAGGTTCATGTCCTGATAATAGTAGAGAATCAGCGGCTTTTTGAGGTCGTCGGGCAAGCGCAGGATGTCCAGCATCAATTCCCGATCCTCTGGCAGCACGGTCATCATGCCCTGCGGCAAGTCCTCCAGCGCGTGCCGCATGTCAATGTGCCGAAACCACCGTTTCCGCTGATAATCGCGGCAGACATTGATGGCAATGCGCATCAGCCACGTTTTGACGCTCGCGCCGTTGCGCTGCTCGAAGGTGTCCATGGCGCGCCAAGCGCGGAGGAAGGTGTCCTGCATGGCATCCTCAGCTTCACGCGCGTCGGAAAGGATGACGAAGCATGTGCGCAGGATGGCGGTGCCGTAGGTGCGCATCCAGTCTTCCAAGCGGCGCTCATTGGGGGATTGCTGCTCCATGCTTTGCCCTCCTTTCATTTTCAGGGTGATTTCAATGGATTAGACGCATAAAGCGGTGCGTTTTTCCAGGGGTAAGGAAAAAATTGCGGAGAAAAATAATACGATTTCCCAATTCATTTGCGCTATTTGCTTGCGCCGCGCATTTTCATCCGGAAATAGTATAAGAAATCCTTATAGCCCCCTTCCTGAATTGATGTTTGTGTTTTGGAAAGATGTATGGTATATTTTTCACAAAGTTGCGAAGAGCAACCAGAGTGTCTTCCCTGCACGGGGACATTCAAAAAGGAAAGGGGTTTTTCATCATGAAGAAGCTGACGGCGCTGCTGCTCAGCCTATGTATGGTGCTGACGATGGCCTGCGCGACGGCGCTGGCGGAGGGCAAGACAGCGAGTGCGACGGCGGAAGGGTTTGGCGGCGGAAACGTGACGGTCACGCTGAGCGTGGACGGTGACAAGCTGGTGAACGTGGAAATCGACGCGACATCGCAGACTGATTCCATCGGTGGAGCGGCGGCGAAGGTGCTGGCGGAGCAGATGCTGGCAAACAACTCCGTCGAGGTGGACGGCGTGACGGCGGCGACGGTGACATCCGACGCGGTGAAAGCGGCCGCGGCGGCTGCACTGGCGGAGCTGGGGCTGACGAACGCGGACTTGGCGAAGGTCGAGGCGGCGGACGAGGTTTTGGCTGTTTCTGAAGCACAGCGCCAGTTGGAAGAAATGGCAGCCAAGGACAAGACATTGCTTGCCAACGCCCAACAGAGAGCCAAAAGCCTGTTGGAAGAGTACATCAAAAATATCGGAGAAGCCGTGGGGGAGGAATATAAAATCGATTGGATTTATGTCGATGCCTCCGGTAACCCCCTTGGAACGGCGGCAGATGCATCCGCTGAAACAGCTCCTCAGACCTTCGATATGGGTATCATCGCTGCTGCTGCCGCTGTTGTATCCCTCGCAGGCTACGCTGTTGCTAAGAAGCACTAAGTTAAACTTAAAGCTTAAATAAGGAGACAGGGTTTAACCCTGTTTTCTTTTTTTTGAAATTGCATAAGAAAATCTCCGACGCCCGCTTTAGGTATCGGAGATTCTTTTATTTATCTTTGCCTTATTCTATCGGCTCAAAGTCGGCAGCTCCGTGTTTGCAGAGCGGGCAGATGTAGTCCTCCGGCAGTGTATCTCCCTCGTAGACATATCCGCAGACCTTGCATACAAAGCCCTTCTTTCCGGCAGTTTCCGGCTTCGGCTTGACGTTGTTTTGGTAGTAGGTGTAGGTCATCGTTTCCTTGTCGCTGAGAACTCTCGCCTCGGTGACGGAGCAGATGAACATTCCGTGCGTGCCGAGATCTACGTAATTTTCGACCTTGAGAGACATGAAGGAGTTGATATACTTAGGCAGGAACACAAGACCGTTGTCGCTTCTGTAGTTGTTTATATCAACCTCACATTTTGCGAACTTGTCAACGTTTCTGCCGCTCTGGAAGCCG
>ENA-OROD01000243-OROD01000243.1-human-gut-metagenome-genome-assembly--contig:-NODE-243-length-55648-cov-5.400608_pt1 | contig 55648 bp, 54 predicted proteins | sample MGYA00242123_ERZ509038 | MGnify/ENA primary metagenome ERZ509038 (study PRJEB26280, sample SAMEA2338719) | human gut metagenome | biome: human gut; feature: human-associated habitat; material: faeces... | reverse complement strand
CATATTCCTATTATTACACATATTATTAATATTATTTTATATTTATTTTTCATATATTTACTTCCTTTCTATAGTTATAATTTACGCCATAAAAAGGACCGGTATCTATATAATTAATCGCCCCTATAAAGTTATTAACAAAATATTTATTTTTATATTTTTTTAGTAATACTAGTATGTATTAGGTCAAACATTTTATCAATATTCTTTCTATTTTTTATTATTTTATCAACAATTTTGTTGATATTTTTATAATTCAATTATGCAACAATTTATTTTTTATTACAATACTAAAAGATAAGTATTTTCATTTACCCTTTAACTCAAGATTTTAATTTTTATATTCTAAAACTTCACAATTGCCAATTTTATAAATCGAATAATTACCATCAATTGGTTCACCTTCATAATGACATCTAATATATATTGAAACACCAGCGTGAGTTACAATTAAAACATTTTTTCCTTTATATTTTATATCTATTTCTTTAAGAAAATCTTCTATTCTATTTCTAAAATCTATAATGGATTCTATATTATATTTTTGGTCATTTGGATTATTAAAATCTATAATATCATTTATTTCGGATTTTAATTTACCTTCTAACTTTCCATTACTTCTTTCAATAATTCTTTCATCTAATATCAATTTTTTTCTAGTAATACATCTTGCTGTTTGTTTAGCTCTTACCAAAGGGCTACAAATAACTGCATCGAGTTTTATGTTTTTAAACTTTTCTTTTAATTTCTTAGCATCATTCAGTCCTTTTTTATTTAATGGAATATCTATTCTTCCTGCATATCTTCCTTCAATATTCCAATCAGTTTAACCGTGTCTAACAATATATATCATTTTCATTTTTCCTTATAATTTAATAATTTAAAAGTAGCATCTTCTAATATTATATCATTAATTTTACCATATTTATTACAATACTAAAAGATAAGTATTTCTACTTATCTCTTAATTCTACATTAAACTTTTCTATTACCTTATCAATTATATTTCTAAATACAGCATTAACTTCTTCATCATTTAATGTTCTTGTATCATCTTTAAATGTTAAAGTATAAGCAATTGATTTTTCATTTTCTTTAACATTTTCACCAGTATATACATCAAATACATCAATACTTGAAAGTAATCTTCCACCAGCTTTTTTAATAGTCTCTACTATTTCACCCGATGTTAATGATTTAGGAACTATAAATGCTACATCCTTTATAATTTCTGGATATTTTGAACTTTCCTTATATTTTAAAGGTTTTACTTCTTTATTTAATTTTGTTAATGAAAGTTCACATACATATACCTCATCTTTTAAAAGTGAAGGATGAACTCTACCAATTATACCTAATTTTTGTCTATCAACTAATATAGATGCTGATATTCCTGTGTGCAAATGATTTATTAAATCTTTTTCAAATGTATATCTATTTTTAAATCCTAAATAATTTAATATATTTTCAACTATTCCTTTAATTAAATAGAAATCTACTTTAATTTTACTATTCATCCAATCATTTGTAATGTAATTACCTTTCATCAAAATTGATAATTTAACATCTTCATTATAATTTTTATCATATGTTTTTGATATTTCATAAATTAAAATATCATTTACTTTTCTTGCTTTATTATATTCATAAATATTAATTAATGATGGAATTAAAGTTGTTCTAACAATACTTTTATCAGTACTCATTGGATTTGGTAATACAGCATTTTCTTTGTTGTCATAATTAAATAGATTTGCCATTTCTGGTGACACTAATGTATATGTTTTTACTTCATTTAAATTAAGGCCTCTTAAATGTTTACTTACATCTTTTCTTAATTTTAAATCTCCTTTATATTCACCCTTCTTGGTTTCTAGTTTTGGTAATGTCCCAACTAAATTATGATATCCATATAAACGTCCTATTTCTTCTGCTATATCATTTACATTTGCTTCAATATCTAATCTTCTATTTGGTATTGTTACTGTAAATGTGTCATTTTCTAAATTATAATTAAATCCTAACCTGTCAAATTCTTTTTCCATATTTTCATTTGATATATTTATACCTAACATTTTATTTACATCATTTGTTTTAAACTTTACTACTTTTGGTGTTTTATCAATATTATCATATTTTACAGTTCCAGTTAATACTTTGGCATCGGCATATTTTTCTAGCAAATGGCAAGCTCTTTCAATTGCATCATTTGTATATTCATAATTTAATCCTTTTCCATATCTAATTGATGCTTCGCTTTTTAGGTTTAAATTAGATGATGTATATCTTATACTTACGACATCAAATATAGCACTTTCAATTAAGATATTTTTTGTATTTGTATCAATATCAGTATTTAATCCACCCATTACACCAGCGATTGCGACTGGTTTTGTTCCATCTGTTATAACTATATCTTTGTTTGATAGAATTCTTTCTTTTTCATCTAGGGTTACTATTTTTTCTTCATCGTAAGCATCTCTTACAACTATTTTATTTCCTAATTTATCTTTATCAAAGAAATGAAGTGGTTGTCCATATTCTAACATTACAAAGTTAGAAATATCTACTACGTTATTTATTGGTCGCATTCCTGCATCTATTAGTCTTTTTTTGATAAAGTCTGGTGATTCTTTTATGGTTACATCTTTTACCATTTTAGCAAGATAGTATGGACATTTATTTGTTTCAACTTTTAAATCAAAATAGTTTTCAATCTTATCCTCTATTGGGTTTGTTTCCAAACTTGGTAATTTTACTTTCTTATTAAGAATAGCACCTACTTCATAGGCAAAACCAATATGATAGAAGCAGTCATTATTTCTATGTTTATGAATGTCTAGTTCATAAAGAGTTGAGTCTAGATTTAATACTTTTAGAGGATCTTCACCTACTTTTGCATTTGAATCTAGTTCACATATTCCTTTGTTATATGTTTCTTCTGTTTTTTCTTCAAGGCCTAATTCGTATAAAGCGCATAGCATTCCACAGGATTCTACTCCTCTTATAACGCCTTTTTTGATTTCAAAGTTACCTGGTAATATAGCACCTTCAAGTGCTACAATTACTTTTAGTCCTTTTCTTACATTGGGCGCGCCACATACTATTTGTAATACTTTATCGCCAACATTTACTTTACATATATGAAGATGATCGCTATTGGGATGATTTTCACATTCAATTACTTCACCTACTGTTAGGTTATCGATATGGTTTGTTATAACTTTTTCAACATTTACGCCAGCTTTAGTTATTTGGACTGCTAGTTCTTTTGGATCAATATTTTCTATGTCAACATAATCATTTAACCATTCTAAACTAATCATTATTTTTCCCTCCTATTAAAAGTTTCAAGTTCTCTTAAATCAGTATTATAGAATACTCTTATATCATTTATGCCATATTTTAACATTGCTAAGCGTTCAGCTCCAAAGCCAAAGGCAAAGCCTGTCCATTTTTCTGGATCATAACCGCAATTTCTTAAGACATTTGGATGAACTATTCCTGCTCCTGATACTGTTATCCAGCCTGTATTTTTACATAGTTGACAGCCTTTTCCGTGACATGCAAAACAGCTTATATCCATTTCTACTGATGGTTCTGTGAATTGATAATAACTTGGTCTAAATCTTGTTACACAGTCTTCACCAAATAGTTTTTTTGCAATTATATCAAATGTTCCTTTTAGATCGCACAAACTTACATCTTTATCAACTAGTAATCCTTCAATTTGCATAAATTGATGAGAGTGTGTGGCATCATCATCATCTCTTCTATATGTTTTTCCTGGGCAAATTACTCTTATTGGTTTTTCGCCTTTTCCTTCTAACATTACTCTTGCTTGAACTGGTGATGTTTGACTTCTTAAAAGGATTTTTTCATCTTCTAAATAGAATGTATCTTGAGCATCTCTTGCTGGATGTCCTTTTGGTATATTTAGCATTTCAAAGTTAAAATGGTCTTCTTCTATTTCTGGTCCGTCTACAACATCATATCCCATTGACATCATTAATTCTTCTACTTCTTCAACAACTTTTTCAAGAATATTTGGACTTCCTGTTTTTATTTTTGTTGCTGGTAAGGTAATATCAATTGCATCTTTTTCTAGTTTTTCGTTTAGTTCTTTTTCATTTATTTCTTTTAATTTTGTTTCATATATTTCATTGAAACTATTTCTAACATCATTAACTTCCATTCCGAATGTTTTTCTTTCTTCAGGATTTAAGTCTTTCATTTTAGACATTAATTCTGTTATTATTCCTTTTTTTCCTTGATATGATACTTTTAAATCATTTAGTTCTTTAATGTTTTCTGCTTTGTTTAATTCTTCCAACATTTTTGTTTTTATTTCGTTTAAGTTCATAATTTTCCTCCTACAAATTAAAAAGAGCCTTATAGTTATGGGGCGAATATAATCCGTGGTACCACCCATATTCCTAAAAAGGCTCTTTATGATTAACGCTCATTTTAACGGTTAAAGCTCATATATTGAAATTCATTATTTTACCTTTCTCAATAGTTCTCAGTTAACAGCTATTGTTCCTGTAAGAGTCTTAAAATAACTACTTAGATATACTCCTTGCTTTCTTGATTATGATTTTATCACATTTTTCCATCTATTTCAAGTTGTTTTATCACATTTTTCCGGCTTTTTTATGCTGTTTTATCACATTTTTCCAATTATATCATTTTATCAATATTTTTAGGGACTTCATCATTTACAACTGCTTTTATTATTTTATTTTCTCTTTCTTTGCTTATTTCTCTTCCTGTCATATTACCTAATGTTTGAATTATTTCCCTTAATGTATTTTCATTTTTTAAATCTGTTTCTTGTAATTTCTTTGCCAAATCAATAATTGTTCCTTTATCTACATTTGTTTTCTTTTCAACCCTTCTAAAAAAATTGTCTGAAAAATTCATTTAAACACCCTCCTACAAGTAGTATATGATTTTCTTAGTTTATCGTACCAAAAAAGGATGTTTAGACATCCTCTTCTCCTTTATTCTTAAATTGTAATACTATTGGCGTTCCGCTAAAATCAAATGTTTCTCTTATTTTATTTTCCAAATATCTTGGATATGAGAAATGTATTAATCCTTTATTGTTTACGGAAATATTAAATGTTGGTGGTGCGGATGATACTTGTTTTGTAAAGTAAATCTTAAGTCTTTTACCTTTATATGAAGGTGGTAAGTTAAGTAAGTATGCATCCATAATGCAATCATTGATTGCCGATGTTTTAATTTCTTTATGTGTATTTTCATAACATTTAATTACTTCAGGCATTAGTGTTCCAATTCTTTTTTTAGTTTTTGCTGATAGGAATACTATAGGTGCATATGGCATAAATTGGAAATTATTTCGAATATTTTCTTTGAATTTTTTCATTTCTTCATCTTTATTTTCAATAACATCCCATTTATTAACTACTATAACAACAGGTTTTCCGGCTTCTAAAGCATATCCTGCTATGTGTTTATCGTGTTCAATTATTCCTTCTTTAGCATCTAATACAAGAACACAAACATCTGATCTATCAATTGCTTTTAAGGCTCTTAATAAACTATAGTGTTCAACATTTTCGTATATTTTTCCTCTTTTGCGCATTCCAGCTGTATCAATTACAGTAAAGTCTTCATCATTATATTTAAATGGTGTATCGATTGCATCTCTTGTTGTTCCAGCTACTGGTGATACTACTACTCTTTCTTCATTTAATAAAGCGTTTGTTAAACTACTTTTTCCAACATTTGGTCGTCCTATTATAGAAAATTTAATTCCTTTTTCTTCTTCATATTCAGTTTCATTAAAATCTTCTACAATTTTATCTAGTAAATCACTTATGCCATCTTTGGCTTCAGCACTTATATATATATAGTCTTCAAATCCTAATTCATAAAAGTCATATTTATGGTTTTCAGATTCTTTGCTATCACATTTATTAACTGCTACAATTACTTTTTTTCCTGATTTTAATAACATATCTCTTACAGCATAATCATTTGCTGTTAATGTTTCTTTAGCATCTACAACAAATACAACAACATCAGCTTCATCGATTGCAAGGTCAACTTGTCCTTTTATTTCTCTTCTGAAAGAGTCTGTTCCAAGATCAATTCCTCCGGTATCGATTAGATGAAAACAATAATTGTTATAATTAACTAATCCATATATTCTATCTCTTGTTATACCTGGTATGTCTTCAATTATTGCTTGTTTTCTACCTACTAATCTATTAAATAGTGTTGATTTTCCTACATTTGGTCTTCCAACAAGTGCGACTACATTTTTTCTCATACTACTATTCCTCCATTTACTTTGTTTTTTGTTTTTTTTATTTTTTTTACAATACTTCCATATATTATTTTTGAATATTCTAATAAGCGTCCTATTTTTATGAAATCATTTTCTTTTATTTGCATATAGTAATTATTTTTATATTTATAAATATCTTTTTTGATGTCTATATCTGCATTTTCTTCAATTTTTAATAAAAAACTTTTTTCTTTTGATAGGGATATATTCATATCAAATGTTGTAAAATAACTATCGTTTTCATTTGTTAGTTCTAGGATTGTGCCTAAGATTTCATCTTCATACAAAACGATATTGTCATAAAGTTTGATATCAAGGCCTAATGCTTTTGATTTTAATAAAACATTACTTATTTCTTCAAGATTAATCTTTTTATTTATATATATTATTAGTTTATCATCAAAATTTTCTATATGCATAATATCACCTAAAATATATTATGTTTTATGATATTATTCGTTCTATTTTTTCGTAAACTTCGTCTCTTCCTTGTTTTGTTACGTTTGAAAACATAAGGAAATCATCACCTACTACTAAATCTAGATTATTTAATATTACACTTCTTTGTTTTTGCTGGTGAGTGATTGCGACTTTATCTACTTTAGTTGCTACTATTGTTACGGGAACTTTATAATATTTTAAGAACTTATACATTTGCATATCATCATTGCTTGGTTTATTTCTAAAGTCAACTAACATAAATACGTGTTTTAAGTTTTTACGATTTATTAGATAGTCTTCCATCATTAAGCCAAACTTTTTTTGTTCTCTTTTTGATAGAGTTGCATAACCATATCCTGGAGCATCAACTAAATAAAATTCTTCATTCACTAGGTAGAAGTTTATGGTTTGAGTTTTACCTGGAGTTGAAGAAGTTCTAGCATAATTTTTCCTATTTATTAGTGTATTTATAAAACTGCTTTTTCCGACATTGGATCTTCCGACAAGTAAAAATTCAGGTAATTCATCACCTGGGTATTGACTTCTTCTTACTGCACTTATTTTTAATTCAACATTTTTTATTTTCATAAGTCACCTCTTTGACTAGGATAATTATAACACATTTAGTATAAAAAAATCAAGGAATAATAAAAAGTGTAGTTTCCTACACTTATATCCATACACCAAATGCGATTGCGATCATTGCAAATATTAGACCTACTACCCAAAATGATTTTACGATGTCATTTTCTTGCCATCCTAATTTTTCAAAGTGATGGTGTAGTGGTGTCATTAAGAATACTCTTTTCCCAGTTAGTTTTACGGATGCTATTTGAATAATACAAGATAGCGTTTCAATTATGAATACTCCTGCTACTAAAATTAGAGTTAACTCACGGCCTGTTAGGATTGCAACTGCTCCTAATGCTCCACCAAGTGCAAGTGATCCAGTATCACCCATAAATACTTTTGCTGGATATGTATTAAACATTAGGAATCCCATAAGTGATCCTATTAGGATAAAACAGAATATTGCCATATCTTCATAGCCTACAATCCATTTTGAGTTCCAAGCTATTAATGCAAAGCATAAGAATGCTATAATTGATAGTCCGCCTGCTAGTCCGTCTAGACCATCTGTTAGATTTACTGCATTACTGCTTGCTACCATTATAAACATTATAAAGAATATGTAAAATGGTCCAAAGTTAATGTCAATATTTAAGCCAAAGGCATTTACTTCAAGTAATGGTTGGTGTCCACTTTTCATATAGATTATATAAAAGCCTAACGCTATAAAGAGTTGACCTAATAATTTTTGAGTTTCGGTTAATCCTTTATTGTCTTTTTTTACGACTATCAAATAATCATCAATAAATCCTAAGATTCCGTATGCAACAAAGACATACATTAATATAAAGAGATTTTCAGAAAATTCGATTTTTTTTATTATTAATAATATTATAACGGTTACTATTGTTGTTATGATAAATATTAGTCCTCCCATTGTTGGTATACCGTTTTTTTTCTTATGTTGTTCTTTTAAATATATACTAACTGATTGACCTATGTGAAACTTTCTTAATAGTGGTATTAATATTAGTCCTAGGATTATTGCTAGAATAAATCCAATCATCATTGCCATTGTTGCTTTCGCTAGTATTAACATATAATCATCTCCTATTTAATTATATATTGTTTTATATTTGATTGCAAGAAAAAAATTAGGAAACTAGTTATTTCCTAATAATTAGAATAATTCAAATATTTTATCTAAGTCATCTATTACTTTAAACTCACTTTGTTTTGGAGTTGTTGAAAACTTGATTCCGATTCCATCTTCACTGCGCCACTCGACTAAATTTCCTGTGTAGTCATCTACTAAGATAGCATTTTTTGTGTGAACCATTTTGGTTTTTGATATAGCTTTTGGTACAGGTATTACAGTTATATCATCATAAAATTTTCTTATAAACCTTACTTTTTCCACTGCTTCTTCTAATGAGTTTACGTGTGTTAGAATTGCAACATTAAACTTTGATGAATCGTTTAGTTTTTTTACTTTTTCAATTGCACCATTTATTTCCTTTGTTTCTTTCAATAGTCTTTTCCAGTCTATGTTTTCATAAAACTTTTTTACTTCTTCATTATTTTTTCTATCAATATTTTCTTCATCCATCATTTCATATGTTTTATTGATAGTATCCATTATTACGCCGTCAAAATCAATATATAAGTTTTTCATTAGTCCACCTTCTTTTTATGTATTATACCATAATAATATTAAAAGGAAAGAAAATTATGCTTTTTTATTTTACTTCAGGCATTTTTTATCAAAAGATACAATATTATATTGTTCAATGCCTTGATTTATACATAGTTCTCTATATTTATCATCCCAAGATAGTCTATAGGCATCTTTTATATTTAGGTCTAGTTTTTTAGTCCATTTTATGACTGTTTCTTCTCTATTATTTTTACTTTCTATTTCAAGTGCCAAACCAAATGGGTATTCATCTAAAGCAATTTCGATTTCTTCATTTTCAAAGACATTTCTATATCTTTCATAGCTTTCTATCAATTTAAAATGCATAACTTGCTCAACTATATAAATAAATTTTTCATAATTGTCTATGTATACTTCCTTTTCTTCTTCACTATTAACATTCCCTTTAGTTGTATCTTTTAATCTTCGTTTCCAACTTAATTTTGATATTGTTTCATTTTCATTTTTAGAGATTCTTATTCTAAATCTTCCGTCTATTTCTTTATTGTAGAAACTATATTCTTTACATATATGGTCATATTGAATTGTTTTTTCATATGTTCTTGGTTTTTGTTTTAGTTCTTTAATTGATTTGAGTTTTGAAATTATATTTTCAAGTTCGTTTGAATTATAATAAAATCTTACTTCGTATTCCATAATTTTATCTCCTGGTTATATTTTATAATTTTTATTATTAATAGTCAAATAAAAGTGCTTTTAGGCACTTTTATCTTTTAAAACGCGATATTTTTTACTTAATACAATTACTGTAATTGTTAGTCCTAAAGTGATAGTTCCAAGTATTCCTATTACAACATAAAGATTACCTGTTGATGGGACTTCATTTAGGTGAATTATATATGCCATTTCATTGCCTTTGGTGTCACCCATTACTTTTATTTTTATGTCATTTGGATTATTTTTTAAATTACTATTTCCAAAGATATTTACTTTTGATGATGGTGTATTTAATTCGTAGCCAAAGTCTAATGAATTTGTTCTTTTATCATAGTTAATTGTATATTCATAGATATTTGGATCAAATGAGGGCATTAATTCATAACCATATATTTTTAAATCTTTTAAGATTGCTTCATTTTCATCTAATCTTTTTATGTTATAAATATATTCTGTTTCCATTCCGTTTTCAGCTGTTACTTTTATACTATATTTGTTGTCACCAACTTTTAAGTTTAAACTTTCATATGCTTCATATTTTGCTTTAGCATCATTTAGTGCGATTTCAAAATTTAGTTTTTTTACGTCATATGCAACCGTTATATTGTAATTATATAGAGTTGTTACAAAGTCATATGGGATAGTTGTTGATCCGTTTTTTATAACTACATTTTTTAATTTTGAGTCACTTGATCTATCATCGTTCGCACGTACTACTGTTAGATAGTATTTACTTTCTTTACCTGTTTCTGCTATTGTTGATATTATGTACTTATTTTCGCCTGTTTCTAATGCTTTATTTCCAAGTCCTTTGATTTGGCATTTGTTACATTTAGCGCCTATATTTATATTTGATACATTATAGTCAACATATACAACATAGCTATTGATATCTTTATCGAATTCAGGCATTAGTTTTCCTTTATTTACCGATAGTGATGATAGCGTACTTTCATTGCTTAAGCCTTTAATGTGAAAGTCAAGATCGTTTTTAATACCTTTTCCACATCTTTCTTCAACGCATTTTACATAATCTGTTTCATAGTTTGAATAGATTGTCGTGTCTTGTTCAAAGACATTTTCTTTCACTTGTAATTTTAATGATATAACGATATTTTCTACATCTTTTTCAATACTTATATAGTTTGAATGAAAAGCATATTCTACTAATTGATTTTTTGATTGGGTTACACTTTTACTATAACCTGTTACTTCATCTAAAATAAATGTATTGCTTACAAAACTTTTATTTTCTTCTTCAACTATGCTAAATATATTGCTATCATAATAGATTGTTGCTTTTCCTTTTTCGATTATATTATCTTCGCAGTTGTCGGTGCATTTTACTATATAGTTGATTGTAATAATGTCACCTTTTTTTATATCTTTTAGATTATTTCCTTTTTGAGGATACATTTCTATATATGATGATGCATATACAAATGGAATTAATAAAAAGCCTATAATTAAAATAAATATTTTTTTCATATTTTCCCTACCTTTATATATATTATACATCAATTAGAAAACAAAAAAAAGATGTTTTTCACATCTTATTTCGATAATGCTTCAACTAGTTCAGCTTTTTTCATTGAAGTATATCCTTCAATGTTTGCTTTTTTTGCTAGTTCTTTTAATTCTGCTACAGTTAATTTTGATAAATCTTTAGTTTCTTCTTTTTTAGTTTCTACCTTTTTGGTTTCTACTTTTTTAGTTTCTACCTTTTTAGTTTCTTTTACTTCAACAGTTTTACCTTCTAAAGCAGCTTTCGCTACTAAAACTAAACTTGTAAATGCTTTTGGATCAGCAATTGCGATTTCAGATAACATTTTTCTGTTAACTTCAACTCCTGCTTTAGCTAGTCCATTTATGAATTTAGAATAACTGATGTCGTTTTGACGGCAAGCAGCATTAATTCTTGTAATCCATAATTTTCTAAAATCTCTTTTCTTTTGTCTTCTATCTCTGTAAGCATAACTTAATGAGTGCATTACTTGTTCTTTAGCTGTTCTGTATAAACGATGTTTAGATCCAAAATAACCTTTTGCTTCGTTTAATACTTTTTTACGACGAGCAGCGTGTATTGTTCCACCTTTAACTCTTGGCATAATTCTTCCTCCTTATTTTACAATTAAACTCTTTATTCTTTTTAAATCTGTCTTATCTAATGCAGATCCATTTGCGCAACTTCTACTAAAACTTGCTGGTTTTTTACCTGTATTATGTCTACTTCCTGGTTTTCCAATTTTAATAGAGCCACTTTGTCTAATGTTTAGAACTTTCTTTGTACCTTTGTGTGTTTTTAATTTTGGCATAATATCCTCCTATTTTTCTTTTTTGGGTGCTAGAACCATAGTCATTGTACGAGCTTCCAATATTGGTTTTTGTTCTACTTGTGAACATCCATCTAAAGCTTCTGCAAATCTTAATAAAACTTTTAGTCCCAAATCTGTGTGTGCCATTTCTCTTCCTCTGAAACGAATTGATGCTTTTACTTTATGGCCTTTTTCAAGGTATTTTGATGCTTGTTTTACTTTTGTATCAAAATCGTGAACATCAATTGTTACTGATAAACGATACTCTTTTAATTCAAGATTAGTTTCTCTTTGTTTTTTTAAGTTTTCTTTATTTTTCTTTTTATTTTCGTACTTAAACTTGTTGTAATCCATTATTTTACATACTGGTGGATTACCATTTGGATTGATAAGTACTAAATCAAATCCTGCATATGATGCAAGTGTTAATGCATCCTTTAATGCTTTTGTTCCTAATTGTTCACCGTTTGGTCCAATAACCATAACTTCTTTTGCTCTTATTTGTTCATTTATAAACAAATTTTTTTCTTTATTTGCGATACCCGACACCTCCAACATAAAAAAAGTGGTATAAAATATCCACTTTAAAAAGACTTAACAAAGCTTTTTACCTATTGCTATTACAATCAGGTGAGAAAATGGATATTTCTTCTTTCTTTTTTTAAATTTCTACATTATTATACTTATAAAATATACGTTTGTCAACTTATTTTATTCATTTTTTTCGTCAATTACAACAATTTCTTTTTCTTTTCCGTCTCTTATTTTGATTTTTTCATAAGAGAAATTATTCCATACATCTGCAAAGCAGTCTACTAAGAAGAATATTCCTAGTATTCTAATTAATAGTTTTGCTGTTTTAAATGGGTTAATTATTACTATCAATCCAAATACAATAAATAGCATTGAAACTATTAAATCAATCCACCATTCATCAAGATTCATTTTCTTCAAATCAATTGCGTGTTTTACTTTTTCAAATGCATCCATCAATATAATCATTCCGGCTATGAATGGTATGATTGATACTAATACTTCCGGATTACATATTAGAAAAACGCCACATATTATTGGAACAATTCCAACTGTAAGGCCGTATTTTGAATATGTTGTTACTTTGTTATTGCTCAAATATCTTATTATATAATCAACGCCAAACAATATTAATAGTCCGCCTATTATATAATTAATTATGTCATTTACTGTTCCTGGAAATATTACCATTAGTAAACCTAATATAAAATATACTATTGGCAAGAAATAATTAAAACTTTTTACTTTATTTACAACTTTCATTTCAATCACCAGAATAATTATACTACATTTTTATTTTTTAATAAATAGGTTTTATTTATATTTAAACAAAATAAATCAGGATTACTCCTGATTTATGCTTTTCTCAATCTTTTTTATTTCTTCAACTGTTAGCCCTGTTACTTTTGAAATAAAATCATATGGCATTTTTTCTTTTAAAAGATTAATTGCAACTTGATTTTTTTCTTGCAAAGAACCTTGTTCAATGCCTTGTTCAATGCCTTGGCTATTAGCATCAGCAATCATCTTATTCCTTAAAAATTGTTCAGCTAAATTTTGTTCATATTCTGTTATTATTCTTGGATCATTACACATTTCAACATATCTCCTTATAAACCGTTCCCTTAATTCATCAGGTATTAATGGTTTTAATATTTCATTTGCTTCTTCTATACTTTTAGAGCACAAAAATGCACAAAAGGAAGTCTTTTTACTTCTATCTCCATTATAATACATTTTATAATATTGTGCAAGGTTATATAAATACATAGCAGCACTTTCTGTTATAACTTTATTAGTGCCTTCTTCCATTAATTTAACGACTCTCTCAGCAATGCCATCTTCTGCCTCAACGGCATTAAGATTCATTTGAATAAAGTCTCTTTGTGGACTTCTTATATTCTCGCCTCTTAATACCCATAAAGATAAATATTTTCCAAAATAACTTATTGATTTCTCTTTAACAATTTCAAATAAAGCTCTATTAACTTCAATATTCAATTCTGTTTTACAGTTTACTTCAAACATCAAATCAGTTGTCATATGATATGCATTCATATTTGTTACAGGAGCTTCATTTCCAATTATTTTTAAATCATCAATTTCATTAATTGGTGAAACCGCTTCCAAAAAATACTTTGTTAATTTAGTGTCAAAACAAAAGAATGCTTTAATAGCTAAATCATATGTTAAAGGAATAAACTTTTTATACTTCATATATCTCACCTCCGTTTCCAAAAGACACTATAACAAGCATCAAAAGATTTGTAAAATATGACTTTTCGGGTTTTCAAAGCCAAATTGCTTTTGAAAACAGGATTTTGTCCTTAGGTGAATTTCTCTTTTTCATAACTTTTTTTCTTTAGATTTTCCAAAAGTATAAAAATTTAATTTTTTTCATACTTTACACTTTTAATGTAAAGTATTGTACTTATCAGTTATAATTCTTTTTAAAACAAAAAAACTAGAAAAATCTAGTTTATTCATCAATTCTTTCAAATAATAATTTTAAATCATTTATTTTGATATTACCACTTATTACTTCTTCTTTCCAAGCAAATGGTTTTAAAGATAACATATCTTTTATCTTTTCACTTGTTGTTGGCATAAATGGATTAATCATATTGGCAATATTTGCAATCATGTATATACATGTATAAGTGATATCATTAAATTTATTTATATCTTCTTTAACCGCAACCCAAGGAGTATTTTCATCATAATATTTATTACCTAAACCTATATAATCAAATACTTCTTCTAAAGCACTTTTTAATTCGGCTTCTTCAATTAAAGCACCAATCTTTTTATATTTTTCTTCAGTAATTTCTTTAATTTTTGGATCAATATTTCCTTCAGTTATTATGCCATCAAACTTTTTAGTTATAAATGAAAGGTTTCTATTTACAAAGTTACCAAGTACACCAACTAGGAATTTGTTATGGGCTTGAATTAAATCACTCTTTGTAAAGTTAACATCCTTTTTTTCAGGTCCGTTTGCAATCATATAATATCTTACTGTTTCAGCACCATATGTATCAACTAAATCATTAACTGTTAATAAGTTACCTTTTGATTTGGACATTTTTTCATCATTCATATTTATATATTCGCCCGATACAATGTATTCTGGTAAATTATAATTATTTTTCATTGACATAATTAGTGCTGGATAAATAACAGTATGGAAGGGAATATTGTCTTTTCCGTGAGCATAATAAGACTTTAAGTTTGGATCTTTAATGAACTTTTCAAAATCCATATTTCTATCTTCTAATACTTTCTTACAAGTTGATAAATAGCCCATTACTGCTTCAATCCATACATATATTCTTTTGTCTTCGAAGCCAGGAATTGGAACTTCTATTCCCCAAGTAAGTTCACGAGTTGCTGCCCTATCAATTAGGCCCATTTCTAAGAACTTTTTAGTTTCACCATAAGCATTTTTGCGCCATTTATTTTTATGTTCATCAACATATTTATTTATTTCATTTTGGAATGCTGATAATTTAAAGTATAAATGTTTATTTGGTTTAGTTATGGTTTCAGTTCCGCATATTTTACATTTTTTATTTAATACTTCTGTTGCTTCTAATGAGGCTAAGCAATTATCACATTGATCGCCTGATGCGTTTCCGCCACATTTTGGACAAGTTCCTACTATATCTCTATCGGCTAAGAAGATACTACATTTTGGACAAAAATCTTCATTTTGTTCTTTTTCATAGATATAACCATTATCATAGATTAGTTTAAATAGTTTTTGAACTTCTTCTTTGTGATAATTTTCAAATGTACATCCATAATAATCATATGAGAACTCTGCTTTTAAGAATGATTTTTTAAATTCTTCGTGATAATGTTCTGCTATTTCTCTTGGTTCTTTTCCTTCTTTTCTTGCTCTTTGTGTTATTGGAGTTCCGTGAGCATCTGTTCCTGATACATATACTACATTGTCATTACATCCTCTATAATAACGAGCGATAATGTCTCCTGGAAGTAATGCTGATAGATGGCCTATGTGTAATAAATAATTGGCATATGGCCAAGCTCCTCCTATTAAAATATTTCTTTTCATTTGAATCACCTCTTAAATTATATAACTTTTTTTATTTTCTTACTAGTATTTTTTTTACTTCTTTATTAAAATCGGTTACTTTTTCATATTTTGATATAATATATTCTATATATAATAGTCTTAACATTACGTTAGATACTTCTTTATTTAATGGTATCATTGTTTCATTTACTGGCATTATATTTCGGGCATCTATTTGTTTAAAACCATCGAATTCTTTATATATTTTTATTTTTGTTCCTGGTTGCATTTTACTATTAATGCTACTTTCTTTTTTTAGTGCTTCTTCTTTTGAGATTGTTGCTGGATTAAGGAGTACGGTTGATGATAATGTATATTTTTTATTTAATTCAAATTCAGATACGTTTGCTTGAACTCTTGTTGATCCTTGAACGCATATTGATTTTTTAGGAAATCTTTCGTCAACATTATGGCTTCCTTTACTCCATATATTGCCAACTAAGGCATGATCTCCTATTATATTTGGTGTATAGAAATCATATGGGTTTACTATTTTTCCGTTTATTAAAGCGCGCAAAAGAATATTTAAGTCTTTAGATGATGCGAATATTCCGGCGTGGCCATAGTTTCCACCTAGCATTACGGCTTTGGCATCATTACATAGGCCTTTTTCAATATTAGCTGATCCAGTTATATTGTTTTTATAATATTCCGGAACGTGAGCAAAGGTTTCTTTACAGCCTAATTTACCTAGTATCAGAGTATTTAGCAATTCTTCATATGTTGTATTTGTTACTTTTTCTGCTATTTCTTTTAGAATCATACATCCGATATCATTATAATTATATAGGCATCTTGTTGCTTTTACGTTGTGGAGTGTGTCTAATGCTTCTAGTCTTGTTTCTGCTTCATCTATTCTTTTATGGGTTTTAAAGTTTAAAGAGAAATAGATTAATTCGTTTATTCTTATATCTCCTAAATTAGGGTAATTTACAATGTCTCTTACTTTGTCTACTGGACTTATTATTTTTAGTTCGAATAGTTTATAGATAATTAGCATTGTATATGTTTTAGTAATTGATGCCATATCAAATAGTGTGTTTTCTAAAATTGGTTTATCTTGGAGGTTTCTTCGTCCGCCATACAATTTTATGTCTATATTATTTGTTTTAAAATTAAATGTAAATCCTGGTGATGCTTCAATGTATTTAAGTAATTTTTCTTCATCATAGGATTTTGCTATCATTTCATCTACGTTTAAACTTCTAAATAATTTTCTTTTGAATGGTAGAAGTATTTGTTTGATTTCTTCCTTTTCTATATTACTACTTCCTTCTAATTCCTTTATAAATTCATCTATAGTTTTATTAAACATATTTTCTCCTTGACCTATACTATATCATATTTTTTTAAATATTTAAAGTATTTTCTTTTTATTTGATTTTTGCTATAATACTTTTTGGAGGTTAAATTATGTATATACTATTATTACCATATTTTTTATATACTTACTTGAAGATATTGCATGGTATGCATATGCTTCAGCAAAATTTTTACAATGAAGATAACAGGTACTTACACTGGATTTTAAAAAATTTGAATAAGAGTTTAATTACACCTGATTTATTTGGTTTATTTTTAATTATTCTTCCGATATTTAAAAATGATTTAATTATTTATATAGGTCTATTTATATTTTATTCTATTTTATTTATTTATAGGTATAATATTAAGAAAAAAGAACAGGTTAAAAAGCCGCTTGTTTATACTTTTAGAATAAAGAGATTAGTTTTTACTACTTTAATTCTTAATGGTATTATTTTATATTTATTGTATAGATTAAATAATAATTATGTTTTAGTTAGTGTTTTAGCTTTGCTTGCTGTTTTTGCTTATTATCAAACTTATATTGCTTATTTAATTAATTTACCTATTGAAAAAATTATATATAATCATTATAAGAGAGCTGCTCAGAGAAAATTAAGGGAATTAAATACTATTAATATTGGTATTACTGGTTCTTATGGCAAAACCAGTAGTAAAAATATTCTTCGGGATATTTTGAGTACTAAATATAGAACTTATGCTTCTCCTGGCAACTTAAATACGCCTTTGGGTTTAATGAGAACTGTCAATAATTATTTGGATAAATTTGAGGAAGTTTTTATTGCTGAAATTTCTATTTCGGCTCCAAAAACACATGATATTAAAAGGTCTTGTGATATTGTTAAGCCTAAATATGGTATTATTACAAATATTGGACTAGCACATTTGGATTCGTTTAAAACACAGGAAAATATACAGAGAGCTAAGTTTGAATTAATCGAAAACTTACCTAGTAATGGTATTGGTGTTCTTAATGCTGATGATTTAAATCAGGTTAATTATAAAATTAAGAATACTTGCAAGATTATTTGGATTGGTATTGATAATAAGGACAAAGCTGATATTTATGCAGAAAATATAAAGTGTACTTATGAGGGTACGACATTTGATTGTGTTTTTAAGGATTGCAATAAGAAAATATCTCTTAAGACTGTACTTTTTGGTAAACCGAATATTTATAATATTTTAGCTTCTTTAGCGCTTGCTCGTGAATTAAAGATTTCATATGATGATATGGCAAAAGGTGTTGCAAATGTTAAGCCAATTGAGCATAGATTAGAAATGAAAAGATATCCGAATTATACGATTATTGATGATGCTTATAATTCTAATCCGGTTGGATCAAAGATGGCGGTTGATGTTCTTGGTTTAATGCCTGGTTTAAAGATTATCGTTACGCCGGGTATGATTGAACTAAGTGACAAGGAATACTCTCTTAATTATGAGTTTGGGAAACATATTAGTAATGTTGCTGATTATGTTATTCTTGTTGGAAAGAATCAGACAAAACCTATATATAATGGTTTGATTGATTCTAAATATGATAGTGATAAAATATTTGTTTTAAATGATGTTAAGGATGCTTTTCCTTTGATTGAAAGATTAAGAGATGATAAGACTTATGTTCTTTTAGAAAATGATTTACCGGATTTATTTAATGAAAAAAAATAGGATTCAAATTGAATCCTATTTTTAGTATGTTCAAACTTTTGTTAATTTTTTTATTTTCTATATTGTTTTTATAGTTTATTAATGGACATTTTGATTCTGTAAGCAAAATTGCACTTGATGGTGATACATTTCTTTTGAAATCATTTTTTATTTTCCAATTAATTTCTTTTAAATCAACTACAACTTTATTTTTTATTGTATCAACGTAGAAGGCATTTAGTTCATCATTATTTTTAGTATTTAAGTAGTGTTCTTTCAACTCATCATTAACTTTTTCTAGTTCATTATATGAATTAGAGACATATTCTATGTTTATGTTATCTGAAATATTAAATATTTCTTCATAATTAGTATACTCGATTGTATTTTGGTTTGGAATGTTTTTTTCAACTATTTGAATGATTACTTTTAATGAATCATCACTTATATACATTCCGCCATAATATTCTGGATAAACATCATTATTATGTCTTAAAATGAATCCTTCTATTTTACTTACATGTTCTACTTGCTCCATATTTTTTTCAATTTCTTCTTGTGAATAACCATTAGCTGATACTTTGCTAGTTATCATAACAAAGGTTAGGAATGTTAGTCCTAAAAGTTTAAAAATTCTTTTTGTCATTTTCTCATCCTTCTTTGCCAATATTTGTACACTTTTATAGTTTGGCACTAACTATAAAAGTAATTATTCACCTCCCTCTTCCTTAATATTATATCCTGTCAAAAAATATCACTTAATTTAACAATTGCTTTTACATTTTGTACTCTCACTATTAATATATCATATATGGTTCTTTTTAGCAATCTATTTTTGGTGCGTTTTGATTAATTGTTTATTTATCTTATGAAACTCTTTAGATGCAATTAGTTCATATTTTTTATATAGTTCTTCAATCATTTTATTTGTTTTAGTATCTTCTTCTAATGCATATAAGGCATCCATTGAAAAATCGCCTTCATAATAAGTTTCATACAAATAGTTTCTTCGGTCATAGAATGATATTTCATATGCTAAAGAGTTATAAAATTCTCTTTTTATGTCATCTTCATTTATTTCAACTTCATTATTATTTTCATAATTTATATTTCTTAAACTTAAGTATTTTTTCATTTTTTCGTAAGATTCATAATGTAAATTGTTTTCGAAGCAAGCATCTATTTGATATTTTTTTAACATTTCTTTTACGATCTTTCTTGACTTTTCTACTTTTACATAGTTTTGATGGGCAATTTCCATCATTTTTATTAACTCTTCATCAGTAAATCTTTTTATATATTTTAATATTAAATCATCTTTTTTCATATTTTAATACTTTACCTTTCTCATATATTTTATCGTTGTCAATGGATTTTATTCCTAATTTCATTATGTCATTTGAAATATCAGGATCGGTTATTTGGTAATTAATGTTTTCAATTGGATCTGGGCAATTTAGATCTAATTTGTATAGTTTTTTTGCTGTGGTATTGCTAAATTCACATAATATATATGTATCATTTTTTATAAATTGTACTTTACTTATATGCGGGTATTCTTTTTCAATAACACTTATTATTTTCATATTAGAATTAAATATGGCAAAGGCACGCGGAGCTTCAGCAACGAATGCGCCATCATTAAATATAAATCTTATTGGCCATTCTACTTCTTTTATTATTTGATTTTTTTTATTTATAAAGATATTATCATCAACTAAGGCTTTGTCATTTACAAATGGTCCGATTCTGTCATACTTGAATTTTGTTATAAATTTTTTGGTTTTTAAGTCATAAATGGCCTTTTTATTTTTGTGATTTTCGACTACAATAGTTCCATCTGCTTCATTTGCTAATGATGAATAAAAGATACTTTCGTGTGTTTTATGATTTTCGACTTCAAAGACAGCATCTGGCCATACATAATGGATTGTTATTATATCATTTTCTTTGCTTAATTCTATACTTGAATAGTTTTTGAAGTCATTTATATATGTATATAATTTGGCTTTTGCAACAATATTAAAGTTGGTATCAATTAATTCTTGAATGTTCGCTGTAGGAGATACCATAAGAGCATAACCATTTTTGAAATCAGTTGAAATAAGTGTTTGTGGTGGTATTTCGTATAAGGCTTTTGTTTTAATGTTTAAATAATGTTCTTTTCCTTTGTAAATACATTTAATTATATTATCATTTATGGTCGTAAATGGTTTAATTAAATATTCAGTTTTAGATAATTCAAGATTATCTTTTACGCCATCTACTATCATAAAGTAAGCGTTTTTATCTTCAACTAATTCAATATTTTTTCCATTCATTTTAAATACAGATATTATATTGGATGAGTAAACTTTTTGATTTTCTTTATCTACTTTTTCTTTTGTTTCGTTTAAATAGATTTTATATTTTTTTACAAATTCTTTATATTTGTTATAATCAAAGCCATTTGATATTGATATATAGCTTAGTACTGTTTTATCTTTTCTTTTTTTTGATTCATTTATAACATCATTTGTATAGATTTTTTCAATTTGTTTATTGCCATAATCTGATAATTTAAGTTCTATTTGTTTATCATTTAATAAGATTATACTAAAATAATAATATATTATGTTATATAGGCTATCATTTAATATTTCATCATCCATATTGTTTGATGATATAAAATTGTCTATTTCTTCTAATTTTTGATTTTCTATGTTGTTAAATCTTAAATTGTTTAGATATTCGATATATTCTTCTTTTTTATTATAAATACTTATACTTTTATCTAGATTTGTTATATAAATGTTTTGGAAATTGTTTAAGCTATTTTTGTATAGTTCTATTAAAAGAATAGCTCTATATGGTGGATTGTTTTTTAAGAAATTGTTCATTTTTTTATTGAATTCTTGTTTTAAATTATTTAATTTATTATTTATTTCATTGTATAGTGGTTTATTGAAATTGAACAAGACATTTAATTTTTCATCTATTTTATTATATATTTGGTTTAATCCACATATTTCATTTTTGAATTCACTTATATCTTTTAATTCTTCACTTATGAATTGTTCTAATTTTATACAATATTCTTGGTTATTTGAATTATTCGTTGGTATTTTGTTTCTTATTACTGTTAAATCGTAATCGGTATCTAATAATATGTCTATTTTTTCTAATAAGTTTTGTAATATAATCTTATTATGTTTTTTTGTTAGTTTTGGTTTTATATTTATTTCATTAAATATAGTTAATTCATTTATATATTTTGTTTGATTATTTATTTTTTCAATAAAATTATTAGATGGTTCTTCTTTTATATCAAATATGATATTTTCGTTTAATTCTTTTATACTTGCTTTTATTTTATTTACTAACTCATTTATTTTAATATCATTTTTATTTATTTCATTTATATATTTTTGATTATCTAAGAAAAATGTGTTTAAGTGACCTATTTCTAATTTTACTATGTAGTTCATGTCTTGATATAGTGATAATTTTATATTTGCTTCATTTTTTAGATATGCAAGTATTTTGAATTTTTTATATTCTTTTGCTTGTATTAATTGTTTTTCATATTCTTTTAGAATTAAATCATATTCGTTTTTTGTTTTATCTATAAATGGTAAATTATAATTCAATAAGTTTTCTATTTGTTTTTTTATTTTACTTAATTCTTCTTTGTTTTCGTTTGTAATATCATCATATATATCATCTTTTTTAGATAGTTCTAAAACATATGATACTTTTTCATTGTAAAAAAGTTCTAGTTGTGAAAGAAAGATTTTAGCTTCTAGTAATTTATCATCATATGATGAATATTTGAAAGTAAAGTCTTCAATTATGTTTTCATATATTTCATTTAATATTTCTGTTAGTTCTTTTAAATTATCAAATGCTTTTAGGTATATTAGTGTTTTTTCAATTTTAAATTTTATATCATTTATATTTTCTATTATCATATATTATCACCTGTGGTTTATATTATATTAAAAATGACTGGGAAATGCAAATTAATATTTGATATTTCATTTAAAAAGAAGTATTTTTTATACTTCTTTTATTATGAATTTAAAGATTCTGTTTCATATAAATTTTTATAGATTTTATTTGTTTTTAATAATTCTTTATGAGTACCTGATGCTAGTAACTTTCCTTTTTCTACTACATATATAATGTCAGCATCTATTATTGTTGATAATCGATGTGCGACAATTATGATTGTATGATCTTTTATGAGATTATCAATTGTTTTTTTGATATATTCTTGAGAATTGTTATCAAGTGCGGATGTTGCTTCATCAAATAGGATTATTTTACTTTCTTTTGATAGTGTTCTTGCAATTGATAGTCTTTGTTTTTGTCCGCCTGATAAATTAACTCCGCCTTCACCTAGAATTGTGTCATATTTTTTAGGAAGGGACATTATATAGTCATCTAAATAGGCCATTTTGGTACATTTTCTTATTTGTTTTAATGTAATGTTTTCATTTATTAATTCAAAGTTTTCTTTTATGGTTCTATTAAAGACAAATGGTTCTTGTCTGATTATAGATATATGTTTTCTTAATTCATCTTCTTTTAAATCTTTGATATTTATATTATCTATTAATATTTCGCCTTCATTTGCATCAAAAATTCTTGTTAGTAAGTTAAATATGGTACTTTTTCCTTGTCCTGATGCTCCAACAATTGCGATTTTTTTATTGGGTTCAATTTTAATATTGAAATTTTTTAATATATTTTCTTCATCAGGATATGAAAATGTAACATTTTTAAACTCAATAATTCCTTTAATGTTAGGGAGTTCTTTGCTTCCGAATGTTTCATCTTTGTATAGCCTATTTTCTAGTATATCGTTTACTCTTGATAAGGAAACGTTTACTTTTTGATATGTTTGTGTAAAATCGTTTATTTCTTCAATAAGCCAAGTATAGCGATATATATAATATGTCATTGCAACAAAGAATGTTAGACTTGTTTTATTATAATATAGAAGTATAATGCAGGTTGCAAAGACACCACATTCAAGGATTATTTTTAAAAATGATGTTTTCATATTTAAACTTTTTTGAATATTAATTTCATCTTCTGATTTTTTATAAATGTTTTTTATTATTTCTGTAACGCTATTGATTAAATTTTTCTTTATTCCTAGTGTTTTTATTTCTCTTATTCCTCTAATTGATTCGTTTGTTAGTGATGTAAATCTATCTTGTTCTTTTTTTCTTTCTTTGTGTATTTCTTTAGATATTGGACTATATTTTTTTATTATTAGTAATAATATTAGTACAATTATTAATATTTCCATTCCCACTATCCAAGAGTTTACAAATATGTATATAATTATTATGAATGATGCTATTAATGATGATACCATTTTTAATAATCTTCCAAAGGAAAAGCTTAGGGTATCGGCATCGTTTGTTATCCTATTTATAATTTCTCCGGATGAGTTTTTTTCATAGGCGACAGCTGGTAGATTTAAAGCTTTTTTATATGTTTCAAAACCTAGTTTTCTTGTTAATTTACTTTCTTCTTTATATAAAATTGAATTGGCTTTATGAATGACTATTCCATCTAGCATTAGTTCTAATAAGAAATAAATTGCTAAATAAATTAGAGATTGTTTTATTTCAAGTTTTGTTATTGTTTCTACTATTCTGCCGTTTAGATATCCAGTAAATATTTCACTTATTCCAGATAAAAATATTATTATGCTTGCAAATATTATTCTTTTTATATCCTTTTTTACTAATCTTATTAGAGGCTTGAATTCTTTTAGTTTTTTCATTATTTCTACCTCCAAACAAAAACTACTTAATAATGGTTAAGTAGTTTATTAATTTTTATTTTTAGTTTATATTACAAAGCGAATGGAAAACATAATAAGTCTCCATTTATACCAAAAACTATTTTACCATTATTAAAAACATTTAAATTATCTTTTAAAATTACCATGATTTCCACTCCTTTCTCTTTAAATTCAGCCTCAATATATCATATAATTTAGTTGTTTGTCAATTATTTTTTATAAAACTATGTATTTTAGTTAAAAAAACAGTTAATTTTTTTAACTGCTTGTTTTATTAATGAGAAACTTTTTCTTTTTCCATTTGTTTTAATATTTTTTTGCACGATTCTAGATCATTTGGTCTTGAAACATTCTTACCATTTGTTACTTGGTATTTTTCAAAGCCTTTACCTAATACAAAGACCATATCTCCTGGTTTGGCGTTGTTAAGGGCTTTTTTTATTGCTTCATCCCTATTTACTTCTAGTTCATAGTTATCTTTTTTTACTTCACTTACCATTTCTTTTAATAGTTCGTTTGGATCATCATATCTTGCATCTTCAATTGTAAAGTATGAGTAATCTGCTGTTTCAGTGCAGATATTTGCCATATCTATCATTCTTTGTTTATCTCTTGATCCGCCGGCACCAACAACGATAATTGTTCTACCTGATATATTATTTTTCATATATTTATAAAGGTTTCTAAAAGCATTTGCTGTATGAGCATAGTCAATCATTATATTAAAGCCAAAGTTTGTTTTTAGAAGACACTGTCTTGCATCAATTGGTTTTATTAAGGCAATGAAACGAATTATACTTTTAATGTCATAACCAAAGTGTTTCAAACATAGAATTGCACACATTAGGTTATATACATTGTATTCGCCTGATATGTGAGATATTATGTGATGATGTCCATATATTCCGTTGATATCGAATTCTAGGCGATTATATCTTATTAAGATATTACTTGCATAAATATCTGCATTAGAATTTGATAGTGAATATGTTAAGCATTTTCCGTTACATTTATCTATAAAATATTCTTTATAAGCATCATCATAGTTAACTATTCCTAAACCTTCTTTTTTTAGTTGTTCAAAGCTTATTGCTTTTGCTAGGGCATAGTTTTCCATTGTTTTATGGGTATCTAAATGATCTCTTGTTAGATTTGTGAAGATTGCAACATCAAAATTAATGCAATCTAATTTTCTTGTATATAATCTTTCAGATGATGATTCCATTGCTACATAGTTGCATCCTAAATTTCTAAACTCACTAAAGGCTTTAAATAGTTCATAGGGCATTGGTGTTGTATGATCATTTTCCATTTTAAACTTTTTGTATTTTATTCCGTTTGTTCCTATATAACCTGCGTGAGCATAGTTATTTAATAGTTGATAAATTATTTCAGCTACGGTTGTTTTTCCGTCTGTTCCTGTTACAGAGATTACTTTTAGTTTATCTAAGGGATTATCAAAAAATATGTTTAAAGCATTATTATAGGCATACTGTGCATCTTTTACTTTTATTACTGGTACAGTTGTTTCAATGTCTTCTTCGGTTACAATTGCAACTGCTCCATTTTTTATAGCATCATTAACATAATTGTTGCCGTCTGATTTTATTCCTTTAATTGCAAAAAATAGTCCATTTTGTTCTATTTGTTTTGAATTATCACTAAGGTTATTAATTTCTATATTTAGATTTGTATCTATTAATTCATTTATATTTTTCATTTTATCTCTCCAAAATAGATGTTATACCATACTAGAAATGTATAAATTGTATATATTTTTCTGGCATTATTCCATTTTCCGTTATGATGGTCATCTAATAATTTGTTTATTTTTTTTATGTCAAAAAATTCACTTGCTGTATCTTTATTAAATACATTTTTTACGATGTTATAGTATTTATCTTCTTTTAACCAATTCTTAAATGGTACTAGGAAGCCTAGTTTTGGTCTTGTAGACCATTCTCTTGGTACTGTTTTTTCAGCTGCTTTTCTAAAGGCATATTTTGTTGTATGATTATTTACTATATATGGTACTCCTATATGGGTACTATATTCAAATACTTCTTTATCTAGAAATGGAACGCGTAGTTCTAGGGATGATGCCATTGTCATTTTGTCAGCTTTTAAGAGAATGTCTGATGGAAGCCAAAAGTTCATATCTAAATACATTTTTTTAAGAACTTCATCTTTATCTTTTACATCTTCATATTTTTGTTTTGTTATGTCTTGATATCTTAAATTTGATTTGTATTCATCTGTTAGGATATCGTTTGCTTCATCATTATTCATAATAAAAGCTTGTCCAATATATTTGTCTTCTATTTTTGATCCAGCTTCTATTAGAAAGTGTTTTCCTTTAAAGTTAGGTAGATGACATACGAGATTTTTGACTAGGTGTCTTATTCCAAATGGTACTTTATTATATTTTGTATATTCTTTTGGTACATCATATAAGAAGTATCCGCCAAACAATTCATCTGCGCCTTCGCCTGATAGAACGACTTTTACATCACGGGATGCTAGGCGTGCTAAATAGTATAGTGGTACGGCTGATAAATTGGCGTGGGGTTCATCTGAGTAGTATTGTACTTTAGGTACGGCATCAAAAAACATTTCTGGTGTTATTAATTCGTTTGTGTTTTCAATTCCGAGTAAGTTTGATAGGTCTTTTGCATCATTTATTTCATTAAATCCGCCTTCGCCTTCAAAGCCAACGGTATATGTTTTGCTTACATTTGCATTACTGACAATATAACTTGAGTCGACACCACTTGATAGGAACGATCCTACTTCAACATCACTTATTTTGTGATGTTCAATACTGTCTTTCATTATATCGTTTATACCATCTATAATATTTTCTAGGTTGTTATTATCATTTTTATATTCAATTTGGAAATATTTATGTTTTTCCATTTTGCCATTTTCATATACAAAGTAATGACCTGGCATTAGTTTATAGACATTTTTAAAAAATGTTTCTTCTAGGGGTGAATATTGAAATACTAAATAGTTTTTTAGGGCTTCTTTATTCATTTCTTTTTCAAATTCAGGGCATTTTATAAAACTTTTTATTTCTGAACCATATATAAATTTGTCTTCATTTAGATAATAATAGAATGGTTTTATTCCAAAATAGTCTCTTGCTCCGAATAGTTTTTCATTTTTTATATCCCATATTACGAATGCAAACATTCCTCTTAGTTTGTTTACTATGTCATAGCCATATTCTTCATAGCCGTGTATTATTACTTCGGTATCTGATTTTGTTTTAAACTTATGACCACATTTTATTAATTCTTCTTTTAATTCTTGGAAATTGTATATTTCACCATTGAAGTTGATAACAAGGTCTTTATTTTCGTTATATAGGGGTTGATCGCCACCTTTTAGATCAATGATTGATAGTCTTCTAAAGCCCATTGCGATGTTGTCATCTACATAATAACCTTCACCATCGGGTCCTCTATGAATAATTGTATCATTCATATCTTTAATTATTTTTTCTTTTTCTTTTTTATTTTTTTTATTTATAAATCCTGTAAATCCACACATATTTCACCACTTATATTTTCTATATTTTTTTATATATTGTATTTTTCTTAACTGTAAATATATTCTATGTTCTAATCCTTTATCTTCTTTATATGTTAGGGGATCAGTTCGTTTACTATATAGTTCTAGTGCTTTCTTTTTATATTCTTCATTTTTTATTTCTGATTTGATTACACATTTTGGAACCATTGATAATAGGATCTCTTTTTTTATGAATTCAAATTTATGTTCTTTGTTTTCAAATAGATCTTCCATTAGATATTTTACGAGATTATACCCGCAAGCACATAGATAATAGCTACTTCTTGCTTGTCTTGGGTTAATTTCTAATACTTTAAATTTTTGATCTCTTGGATCGTATTTTAAATCAAATTCGGCAAAGCCAGTATAACCTATTCCTTCTAGAAAATTCTTTAGTTTTTCGACTGTTTCTTTTGTTTTTCCATACTGGTTATAGTTGTTTATTAAGACCGTGCAGTTGCCTAGTGCTGTTGGTCCGTGTTCTTGAAGGCCGATTTGAGCGAATGATGCTAGGCATGCTTTTCCTTTGGTATTTACGTAGAAAACGCTATCAAAGAGATTGGTGTCATCGCCTGGTATATATTCTTGTATTATTAGATTTCCGTCATAGCCTGATTTTTTGATTTGGTTTACGACTTCTTCTAATTCTTCTTTGGTGTTTAGTCTATAGACTTTGGCTTGGTTTTCGAAGTGATGTCTATAGTATAATAGGCCATCGCCTGGTTTTAGTATTAATGGGTACTTAAAGTTTTCTGGTATGTTTAGGGTTTTAGTTACATCATAAAAGTATGTTTGCGGAAAGTCAAGTGTACTATTTTTATATGTTTCATAAAACTTTTCTTTTACAAGGAAACTATCCATTATTTTTTCGTTTGGTGTATTAAATGTATAATATTTTTTTAGTTCGTCTGCATTTTCGACTACTAGTCTAACATATACATCATGGCAGGGTACTAATAATACTTTTTCATTTGTATAGTGTTCTTTATAGTAGTCAATTAGTATTTTTAGAAAGGCATCTTTTTGTCTTAGTTTTTCATTATAAGATATATTTATAATGTTTGATCCTTTTGTGAAGCGCATTTCTTCTTTTCCTAATACATCTGCTTTTGTATGATATAGTTCATAATAACATCTTGCCATATAATATACGTTTATGTCAGATCCAAGTAATAGTATTTTATTCATTAATATACCTTCTTTCTATATTGCTATCTATCATTAACATTACTTCATAGATGCTTGTATGGATGTGTGATGCTACATATTTTATGCTTACTTTGTCACCGATTACGATTACTTTGTCGTGAGCTTTTACAGTTTCATCTACTTCTAGGAAGGTCATTCCCATACATATGTCACCTATTATATTGTATAGTTTTCCGTTTATTTCCATTTTTGATCCATATCTTCTTTTGCTGATGCCGTCTGCGTAGCCAATGTCAACAATTGCGACTTTCATATCGTGGTCGGCTTTGTAGATTGTTCCATAACCGACATAGTCACCTTTTTTTACATTCCTTACCATAAAGACTTCACTTATTAGTTTGAATGATGGTTTTAGGGCGATGTATTCATAGGGAGAAGTCGCGCTGATGTTTTCTTTTTTTCTTAGGTAATTCCATTTGATTCTTCTTAGTTTATTTCTAAGGGTATTTTCTTCTTTGTGCATTACTTCAAAGCCATAAAGGATGATACCTAGTCTTACGCCGTTTGTGTATGGCAATTTTTTGTGTTTACACATTGTTACGCTTCTGTCTATGTGAACCATATCAATCTTGTTTAGGTCAATTGAGGATGTTAATTCTTCAAATTTTGATACTTGGTTATCATAGTTTTTATCATATTCTCCGCTTGTTGCAAAGTGTGTAAAGATTCCTTCTAGATAAAGATTTTTATGGTTTTTGATGTCATTATAGAAGTAGTCAACATCTTCTTTTTTGTCAAATCCTAGTCTTTTCATTCCGGTGTCTAGTTTAAGGTGAACTTTTAGGTTTTCTTTTATGTTTTTTATTTCGCTATAGTAATCTAGATTTGGAAGACAGATTGCGATGTTTGCATTCGCACAGATGGTTAGGTATTTTTTGTCTATTGGTTCTAGGCAAAGGATACCGATATTTTTATCTATTTCTCTTATTTTTAAGGCTTCTTCTAGGTTTGCGACTGCGAGATAGTTTATGCCATTTTGTATTAGGGTTTTGATTATGCCATAACCGTGGCCATAGGCGTTTCCTTTTACTACACCTATATAGTATTTATAATTGTAATTTTTTATTATATTTTTTACATTTTGTTTTACTGTGTTTAAATCTATTTCAACATATGTGTTTCTGTACATTTTTATCACCATTATCATTATACATAAGTTTTATTAATTTTTCAAGGTTATATTAAAAAACATAAAGATTGTTTTTGTCTTTATGTTTTAGTGGTTTGATGCTTGTTTTTATGCTATGCTTATGAAATTACTAATTTTTTCAATTTATATTTTTCTTTATCTTCAGCTGTTTTTGTAACAACTTCTTTGATTTTATTTAGTGCTTTGTGGTTTACTTCTATTTTTTCATATTCTTTTAGTGATGCTTGAATATTTTTAATTGATTCAGTTGATAATTGTGTTAAGCTTGTCCTTAATTTTAATATTTGAACTAAGTCTTCTTCTTTTGCTATGTCGAATGTTTCTTGGCTTAGTAAGTCTTCAATTATTGCGTTTGATTTCACGATATTTGCATATTCTGCGAATTCATCAACTGGTATTTCTTTAACACTTTGTTCAATTATAACTTTGTTATTGTGTGACATATTGAAGTCGTTTTCAACTGCGTATGGTTCGATTTGAGTGTCGGCAAACAATAAAAGATATTTTAGGGCGATGTGGTTGATATTGTGATTTTCGTTTATTTCATCTTCGAGCATTGAATAAAATATATATTTTTCTTTTTCTCTTTGAAGATCGGCTAGATATACTGTTTGAGTTATTTCTTCATCATCTATTTCTATATATTTATCTGTTTGTCTAAAGATTCTTTCGTTTTTGCCTTTGGCGGCTTTTTGAAGTTCTTTTAATTCTTCGTTTGTTAATGATTGATATTTTGCACTTTCAACTTCTAGAGCGATTTTTAAATATTCCATATATTTCTTGTATTTTGGTGTATTTTTTTGATTTAATATTTCTAATTCACATAGTTCTTTATATATATTCATTATTGAATCTGCTGTTTTTTGCATATTTTCTAATTCTTGCATTTTTTATTTCCCCTTTACTGGTTATTTATTATATATTTTTTTTAATTAATGTCAAATTAAAACATAAAGTTATATTTTAATGATATTAACTTTATGTTTGCTTTTGGTTTGCTTAGAGTCGTATATAGTTTCGTAGATTTCTTTTAGATATGGAGATTCTATGTTTGATATTTCTAGGAAATGCTCAATTTTGGTTATGCTTTCTTGATTCAGTATTGTGAAATTGGTTTTTAGCTTGATTAATTGAATGATTATTTCTTCTTTTTCTTTGTTGTAGTTTTCTTGGATTAATAGATTTCTGATTATTAATTTTGTGTCATTATAGATTACATATTCTACTATTTCGTTGGTTTTTATTTTGGTGTATTCGCTGATTATTAGATAATTATGGTTGTTTGTCATGTTGAAGTTATTTAAAATAGCATATGGTTCGATTAGAATATCACAGAAAAGACGAGAATATTTTATGTCTAGTAGCTTTGATTTTATTTGGATTGGGGCATTTTTTATTTCTTCATCTAGCACTGAAAATAGGATGTTTTGTTGGTATTCAATAATAAATAAACTTAGTTCGGTATCTGGTTCTATTTTGGGTGTTTTGTTTATTTCTTCAATGTTTGCTTTAAATTCTATGCGTTTATAAATTATATTGTTTTGTTTTTCTGTGATTGTTTGAATTTTTCTTAATTCTTCTTTTGTTAGGGAATTATATTTGCTATTTTCTACTTCTCTTGCTATTTGGAGATAGTCTAAATATTTTTTTATTTCGTTGCTATTTGATGTAAGTTCTGATTCTTTTATTTTATTATATAGGTTTTGAATTGATAGAGTTGTTTGTTTTAGTTCTTTTAGGTTTTGTAGTGCTTGTTTCATTGTTTTCTCCTTTAGGTAAATATTATAGGCATTTTTATTATTATGTCAAATGTTTTATTTGTCTAGTTTTATTTGGATTCCGTCTATTTGTTTACCATATAGGCCGGCATATTCATTATAATTTGGTTTTTCATTTGTGCTTTGTTCTACCCAAGGAAGCCATTTTTTTTCTTTTAGTAGGTGGACTCTATAATATAATTTCATATCATCACCTCTTTCGTCTTCGTTTGGTAGATTTCCTTCAATGTATTTGGTTGGATCTATTACATAGTTGTTTGGATTTCTGACTTCATAATGAAGATGCGTTCCGTATGAATTACCGGAGTTACCCATTGTGCCAATAACTTCACCTTCTTTGACGGTGTCGCCTTTTTTTAGCTTTAGGCCTTTTTCTAGGTGGGCATATAGTGTGAAATATCCATCTTTGTGTTTTATTTGTATGTAGTTGCCATAGCTTGCTACGCCGGTTGTTCCTTTGGCATTGTTTTTTCCGTCAACTATGTTATATACTTGGCCTGCACTATGGGCTTTGATGTATGATGGGCCGCCGGTTGTTCCGATGATGTCAACGCCGGTGTGGTTTTTTCCATATCCTTCTGTTATTTTATAGTCTTTGTCTTTAATTAATCTTGACATTTTATCACCCTATTATAATATATGCTAGGGTTTATTTGGGCAAGCAATTAATACAACTAAAAAAGGTCCTTTTTATTTTAATTCAAGGATCTTTTCTTTTTTCTTTTTTAATTCTTCTTTCATTTCTTTGACTTTTATATTTTTTTTAGTTAATTTGTCTAGGGCATTTTCCATTTTTTTTAGATTTTCTTTGTAGCCGTCTAGATAGTCGCTATAGGGGCCAAATTTTTCTATATAGTCTTGTCTTAGATTTTTGATTTCTTCAATATTGGATGTTAGTAGATTTTCTGTTGCTTCTAGAGCGGCTTTATTGTCATAAATGATTTTAATATATTTTCCGATGAACTTTCTTGTTATGAAGTCTCTTTTTATTTCAGGATTTAGGAATGATCTTATTCCTTTTATTGATTTTTCGATTAATATTGCTTGAATGATTATAGAAAGTGATGGAAAGAATGGCATTAGGTATACGTTCATCGTCATTTTGAATAAATTATCTAAAAGCGATGTTGTTGAGGCAAATGTGCTTTTGTCATTTAATTTTCCTTCAATGTTTTCAATATCATTTTCAAGCTTCACGAGAAATTCATCTTGATATTTGATGTTGTTTTCAATTTTTTCATATGTTGCATCAATAAGTTTTATTTCTTCTTTTGAGCGAGTGTATTCTTCATCTCTTTTTTCGGTGTATTTTCTTACTTCTAAGACTTTTTTGTCAGTTTTAATGCACTTGTCAGTTGCTTCAATAATAGTGTCTAATTTTTTACATTCTTGTTTACATTCGTTTACAAGTTTATCAATGTTTGTTGAGTTTTGATAAAATGTATAGTCTTCAATGCTATTGATTAGTATGGTGTTTTGAAGTTCATTGTATCCTTTAAACTCATAGTATTCACTTATTATTTTATAGTGTTTTTGAATGGCTGATAATCTTGTTTTGATTTCATTTATTCTTTGTTCTAGTTTTTTTACATCTTCAAGGGTGTTAAATGGGGTCGCTTTTTCATTTATTTGGCTAAGTTCTTCTTCGATTTTTTTTGTTTCTTCTTTATCTTTTTTTATTAGTGTTGATAGTTCTGTTCGAATATTTTTTTCGTTGATGTCTTCAATTTTTATTTCAAACTTTTTATTATTATTTATTGCTTCTTCTAGTTTTTGTATTACTTTTTCTTCAACACGAGCTTTTACGATGCTTTCTTCATCTTTTGTTACGTTTATTAGATTTCTTGTTTTGATAATTTCGATTGGACTTTTTTGGGGAATGTCTACTTTAGCACCTTTTATTATATATTTCTCATTTTCTTTTTCGATGTCTACTTTTGATGTTTTCAGGTTGACTACTGAGTTTATTTGATATTTTTGAATAACTATATCATCTTTTTTAAGTCTTAATTTTTTTCTGCGCAGAAGGTGTCTTATAAAGTCAGATGCTGTGTTCATTATATTTCTCCGAATTTTTTGAATGGCCAGATGCGGTAGATGGCCTTGCCTTGAATGTTTTCTTTTTTGATTGGTCCAAGGTATCTACTGTCATTTGAAACAATTCTATTGTCGCCTAAAACAAAGTATGTGTTTTCTGGAATTGTTTCTTCAAGGCTGAAGTCTTTTGTTTGGGATGATGCATACTTGTCTTCTATTTTTTCACCATTTATGTATATAATACCATCAATGATTTTGATGCTTTCACCGGGCATACCGATTATTCTTTTGATAATTCTTTCATTTTTTGTATTTATTACGACGATGTCAAATCTTTTGTAGTTTTTATCGAATTTTTCTAGTAATAGTATTTCGCCTTGTTTTAGGGTTGTATCCATTGATGTTCCTTGCACACGAACTGGTGTTATTATGAAGAGTCTAATTGTTACAACCGCTAATATTATAATAATATATGAGATTAAGTCCTTCTTTTTGTTTTCTTTTTGTTTTTCCATATCGATTCTCCTTACTAAAATAGAGTATGACATTGCATACCCTAATTTTACTAATTTCTTTCTTTAATTTTTGGTTGTTTAGTCATATCTCTTAGGTAATTTAGTTTTGCACGTCTTACTTTACCTTTGCGAACAACAGTAACTTTATCGATTATTGGTGAGTTAATTGGGAATGTTCTTTCAACTCCTACTCCACCAGATGTTTTTCTTACAACAAAGTTGCGACCAATTCCACGATTTTTGATTGCAGTTACGATTCCTTCAAAATCTTGTACACGTTCTTTTCCACGTTCAACGATTTTAACACCTACTACTACAGTGTCACCTACACGGAATTCTGGAATGTCTGTTCTAATTTGACTTTTTGTTATTTTTTCAATCAAATTCACGATTTCACTCTCCTTATTTTTTTATTTAATCATATATATAAGAAACTATATAAAGCGGATTACTTGATTAATTCTATCATATTAGTTTTAAAAAATCAAGTTTATTTTAGTTATTTTTTGTCTTTTTTAGTGTTTTTATTGATGTTTCTACAAGGTTGTTATAAAGCATTGCCACGGTCATAGCGCCTACGCCACCTGGTACTGGTGTTATGTATGATGCTTTTTTGCTTACGTTTTCAAAGTCAACGTCTCCACATAGGCCTGTTTCTAGTCTGTTGATACCAACATCTACGACAACGGCACCTTCTTTTACCATATCTTCGGTTATTAGTTTTGGTTTGCCAACGGCTACAACTAGGATGTCAGCATCAATTGTGAAATGCTTTAAGTCTTTTGTTTTTGAGTGACAGCATGTTACGGTTGCGTTTTCCATTAAGAAGAGATTTATTAATGGTTTTCCGACTAAATTGCTTCTACCAACGATTACAACTTTTTTTCCTTCTATTTCTATATTATAATATTTTAGTAATTCTATTACGCCGTGTGGTGTGCAAGAGATTAATCCTGGTTTTGCACATGCTAATTTTCCGGCGTTTATTTCAGTTAGGCCATCGACGTCTTTTTGTGGGACAATCGTGTTTAATACTTTATATTCATCGATATGTTTTGGAAGTGGCAACTGAACAATTATGCCATTTATAGTTGGTTCATTGTTTAATTCTTCTATTATTTTTATTAATTCTTCGGTTGTTATTGTTTCTTCCAATTTTTTATGTTCACATTTTGCGCCGATTGCATCCGCACATTTTATTTTTTGTCTTATGTAAACATTACTTGCTTCGTTGTTTCCGACTTGAATGACTACTAGTTTGGGGTTTATATTATATTCTTTTATCTGATTTTTTAACTTTTCTTTTAATTTTGTACTTACTAGTTTTCCGTCTATTATCACTTATTATCACCTAAAATCTGTTTGTTAAATCAAGTACTTCTTTTTTTAATTCTTTTAATATTTCTTTGTCATCTTTATTTTTTAGTGCTTTTGCTATGATGTGACCTACTTCTTCAAATTCTTTTTCTTTGAATCCTCTTGTTGTCATGGCTGGGCTTCCTAGTCTAATACCACTTGTTTTAAATGGCGATTCTTTGTCGTTTGGAATTGTGTTCTTGTTGCAGGTTATGTTTATTTTATCAAGTGTTTGTTCGGCTTCTTTACCGGTTATGCCTATACTGCCTTTTACATCGACCAATATTAGGTGGTTATCGGTTCCGCCACTTATTAGTCTAAATCCTTCTTTTTCTAGAGTATTTGCAAGGGCTTTTATATTTTTTAGAACATTTGTTTGATATTCTTTAAATTCTGGTTGTAATGCTTCATAGAAACATTGTGCTTTTGCGCCTATTACGTGCATTAATGGGCCACCTTGGATTCCTGGGAATATGATTTTGTTTATTTTTTTTGCGATTTCTTCATCATTTGTTAGAATCATTCCTCCGCGTGGGCCTCTTAGGGTTTTATGTGTTGTTGTTGTTACGACGTCTGCATATGGAAATGGTGATGGGTGCAAGCCTGTTGCAACTAGTCCTGCTATATGGGCCATATCAACCATTAAATATGCTCCACAACTGTCGGCTGCTTCTCTAAATTTTTTGAAGTCGATTGTGCGTGAGTATGCGCTTGCTCCGGCAATTATCATTTTTGGTTTTTCTTTTTTGGCTTGGGCGATTATGGCATCGTAGTCAAGCATTTCTGTTTCTGGGTTTAAGTGGTATGGTACACTTACATATTCAATTCCGCTAAAATTGATTGAATAGCCGTGTGTTAAGTGGCCACCTTCATTTAGTGCCATTCCCATTACTTTGTCGCCTGGTTGTAGTAATGCTTTATATACTGCCATGTTTGCCGATGATCCGCTGTGGGGTTGTACGTTTGCATATTTGCAATTAAATAGGTTTGTTGCATATTCTATTGCTTTTTCTTCAAATATATCTATATATTCACAGCCACCATAATATCTTTTCCCTGGATAGCCTTCGGCATATTTGTTTGTTAATATACTTCCTTGTAATTTTAATACGTCTTTTGAGACAAAGTTTTCTGAGGCAATTAATTCGATATTGTTTTTTTGCCTTCTTTTTTCTTTATTTAATGCGTTTAATAATATTTTGTCCATTCTTTTCACCTCTTTTACATTATACAACAAATGCTAAAAAAAAAAAAGACTATTTATTCAATATCATCTTCGGGTGCTAAAGCCTTTAATGCTTCTATGTCTATTTTGTCTTCAATAAATATTGGTTTGCATTTGTAAACATAATAGTCGGTGTATTTTTTTAGATAGTTTTGTAATGTTAGTATTGTCATTGTTATTACTATATCAAAGAATATGAAAAATTCCATATGATTGCATATGTATTCGCATGCTTCTGCGTCAACGTAATATGTTACTACAGATAGTGTTATAATAAAACTATATGCGTTTAGGGCTGCGTGAAATATTGTTGCAATGATTTCCGATCTATTGTGAGTAAGTGATAGTTTTAGTCTTCTTAATATACTCCCTTCAAACTTTTGTCTTTTAAATGTAATGTTGTCCAATACTATTTTTTCAAAAAATATAAATATTATTTTTGATGTTAGCCATATTAAGAAAAATAATATTAGTAATATACTGCTTGGCATAATGTTGCCTGGTCTTTCCATAAATTGTTTCCTCATTTCTATAAGTTTGTAAGGGGAGAGTCTTTTCTCCCCTTACTGTTGCATCTATTGGATGCGTAGATTCGTTTTTATTTTTTTAGTTTCGATTTTACTTTTATTTTATATCACACGGTGAGTGAAATATAAAATGTGTGTGTTTGATATTTTTCAACAGGATTCGACTACTTTCTAGTGTAGTCTAACTTCGTAGAGTTATTCCTTCCATTATAAGTTTTTCCCCTAGACTTTATTAAAGGTTTACACCCACGTTTGTTATTTTTCTTTTTATTTTTTCTTTATCACGCTCCCCAATTAACTAGTTGAGATAGTTCTGTGGCTGGTATATCATCGTAATAAATTGCATGATTTGTAAGCCATATCTCATCCATCCAATCTATATCCGATTTATTAAGAGAGTTTGACAAAGATCTTGTCGCATGTGCATAATCACCTATCGTTGTGATTCGCTCAAGCACTTTGCTTGGATCTACTCTTAATACGTCGTAATACATATATGAATTAAGCGATGTCAAAGTTCCTGTCGGAATCTTAAATGATACCATCTCAACCTCATCGTAAGAATAATAATTACCAGCAAGCGAAGAATAACAACTGCCACTTTTGCACCATTCTTGGTTAAATGTCGTTGGTATTGCCACATAAACCGAAGATTCGTGACCTAATGCAATAATATCCCAGCATCTTGTTCCTGGCATTATTTTCCATTCTAATGTAATCTTATATCTATAATGATTATTATTAATATTTATTATATATGTGTTCATTTTTTTATATTGTGTTTCTGCGTATGCCCAGTTGCATGGTTCAGCAATTCCCCCACTAATATTCTCATCAGGATTCAAGCTTAGTTGTGGGAATTCTGTCAAATCCAACGTTGTCTTTTTTATGATTTCACCCTTTAATTTGTTGTTTGTTTCAAATTCATCTATTGACATTCCATATATTTCTTTTTGTTCAAAACCTAGATTTAGTAGATTCTGATATTCATCTGCTGTTATTGTTGTGTTTCCATTATTAATATAATATACATCATCTGCTTTAACAAGAATCGGTACAATTAATAATGTAATAATTGTTAGTAAAAATATTTTTTTCATTTATATCACTCCTTTCATATTTTTACAATCACATTTTAACAATTTTTGTCGATAAAAGTACACACCATTTGAGGCGAATTGGGTAGATTTTTAGGCGAATCACCAATTTTTGGAGGAGAATTTGATATTTTTTTCTATTTTTGATATTTTCTTTTGAGTGTTTTTGATCTTTGAAATTAGTGTAATTTTTTTATTACTTTATTTTAAATATTTTGTAACATATACATATAATAAAGTATTTAAACTGAAAACAAATATCAAAAAAACAATGAAATAAATATTTTCATTGTTTTCATTTATAATTTATTTTACAGTTCTTTCACTTTCGTCTTTTCCTTTTTCATAGTAAAAGGCATTGTTACTTTGTTGCAATATGTTTTTAAAATCAAATCTTTCTGTATAGCTATTCTCACCTTCAACAAAAAATAATTCTAAATAGCCGGTCGAGTCTTCCTGACTGCTAAATTGTTGTAATACAAAATCACTTTCATTAATTTTACTAATTATTTGAGAATACTTTATATACTCATTTTTATCATTTTCTTGTTCAATTTCTTTTCCTTTGGTAAACGAGTAAACTACCATTCCATTTATATTTATAACAACTTTGTAAGCATCTATTTTAAGTTTATCATATTTGCTTGTATCATACACAAGAAAATCATCTACAACTAATTTATATTCTTTGCTTGCTTGATAAATATTACCTGTTAATTTGTAATTTTTTCCTTCTCCTTTAAACTGGTATATTTTGAACTTATCAAAATTGTTACAAAAATACATTAGTAATGCCAGAAAGAATAATATAAATATTCCAATTACTGTAAAGAAAGCATACCTTGATTTTTGTTTTCATACATTCTTATAAATCTAGGACTTACCTGTGCGTTTCTTTCGCCATTAATTATTTCGGTAATAGTAACATCGAAGGCATCTGCTATCTTCTTTATAGTAAGAACATCTGGAACGTTTTGACCTCGCTCCCACTTTGACACGGTCTTATCGCTTGAACCTATTAATTTACCCAGATTATCTTGTGTCATTCCTCTTTCGCTTCTTAATTGTGCGATAAATTGCCCGCTTTTTGTAAAATCACTCATTGCATAACATCTCCTATAACGGTTATATTATACATCTTTTTATTAGGTTATGGTTCAAATTAAACTGTTGGTTAAGCAAAAAGTTGAATTTTTGTACAAATTTGGTCTGTTTTGATAAGACTTTCTACTTTTTGAATGTTTTTATCCTTCTTGTAGACATAACTTTCGACCGGTGCGGCCGTAGATTTTTTTAAATTTCTTTTATAATTTTATATTTGCTTTTGATATACATTTTATATCCTTCTGTCATTATATTTATACTTGCGTTTAAATCTCTATCTATTTCATTGTTGCATTTATTGCATTTGTATATTCTTTCTTTTAAGTCTTTGTATTTGTGATTTATATTACCGCATATATAACATTTTTGACTTGATGGATAATATCTACCTACTTTAAATAGGTATTTCCCTTTTTCGTTTGCTTTATATTCAAGAGTGTTTATTATTTCTGTTAGACTGGCATCTGTTAATGATTTTGATAATTTCTTTTCCATTATCATTTGTTTGTTGTCTAAATTTTCTGTTGTTATAATGTCATATTCATTGGTTATTTGTTTTGTTATTTTGTGAATATTATATTTTCTTGCGTTTCTTAACCTTGTATATAGGTTATCTAGTTTTCTTAAACATTTATAGTAGTTATTGCTTCCTTTTTGTTTTTTTGATAGTTCTTTTTGTTTTTGTTGTATTCTTTTTTCATACTTTTCTATATATTTATTATTTTCTATTGTTTGGGTGTCTGATAGTGTTATTAGTTTTTTTATTCCTAAATCAATTCCTAGAAGTGTTTGGGGTTCGATTTTTGTTGAGTTTGGTAATTCATATAATATGCTTATATAATATTTGTTATTTGGTTCTCTTGATATGCAGGCGTTTGTTATTTTTCCTTCAACTCTTTTTAAGTTTTTGTACCCTCTTATTTTTAGTTTTTTTATGTCATTTAAGTTTACTATTCTTTCTTTTAAGTCTAGTTCTATTTTGTTTAGTGAATTATTGTTTATTGTGTATGCATTTCTTTCATATTTATTTTTATATCTTAATGTTGTTCCGTATTTTTTTATGTTATCTTCTAGATGAAATATTGTTTTCATTATTACTGTTTGGTTTTGTTTTTTTAGGTTGTAATTTGGAGTGTTTTTTTTATAGTCATTTAAAAAGTTGTTTGTTTTTTCTGTTTTGGCTTTTTCTAGATAATAGTTATATATAAATCTACTTGCTTCAAAATTATTTATTATTTGTTTTTCTTGTTTCTTTGTTGGATATATTCTAAATTTTAGTGCTTTATACATTTATGCTCCTTTCAATTTGTAAGTTGATTATACTATTTGATGATAATTGAATGCAAGCGATTTTTTTCTTTTTAATAATTCTTAATAAAATAATTATAGTTTTTAATAAAAAAAAGTGTTTTTGACACTTTTATTTGTAATTTTTCTTTTTATAAAATAATCCTAATACATTTGATACTCTATATAGAATAATATCACTTTTTGATATTGCATAGCTTTTACATAGTGCTTTTCCGCCTATTGTTAGGGCTGCGACTATTCCTGTTATTATTAGGGTTATTGGTATAAATGTTTCTATTTTATTTGTTAGATTTGCTGCTATCATTGCGCCTGCGCTTCCTGATAGGATTCCGCATACATCACCGATTACGTCGTTGCATAGTGATGATACTTTGTCGGCGTTTTTCTTTAATTTTGTTGCGATAAGTCCTATTTTCATTTTTCTTGTACTCATTGAGTGGAATGGTTTTTCATCGGCTGCGGTTACTGCTACGCCTATTATGTCAAATATAACGCCTAATATTATAAAGAATACTAGTATAAATATACTGAATATTATTGTTGCGTTTTTTAATAGTGTATCTGATAGGGCTGAGAATATAATCGATAGTGTGAACGCTATAATTGTTACTGTTATTACCCATTTATAATTTACTTTATTTTTTTTCTTTGGTTTTTTTATTTCTTCTTTTATTTTATTTATTTCATCTTTTTTCATTTTTTCACCTTTTAGTTATAAAAAAAATGGCGTTTAAATAGTAAACTTTGCGCCTTAGGTCAAGTTGGGTTTCCCTAAATTCTACAATTCGTTACCAAATGTGCGGTTCCCCTTTAAAGAATTTAGCATAGTGTTTCCAGCTATACGACTTGATTGCCACTTAGTACACACTGCAATCCTATTTAAAAGCACTCTAGGAGATTTCCTCGTACATTTTATTTTATTATTATCCTTTTTTGCAAATATGGTTTCAATTTTTTATCCCCCATATTCACGCAAGACAGGCTACGCTACTCGTAGTATATCCACATAGTAGGTTAACATCTAAAGCGTAGAAAGTACATCAACTGTTGTGTATAGTCTTTCCACACGTTTTAGGTCTCAATAATAATTGGGTCGGTTCTATATGCCATTATAGGCGCCCAATTATCTACCTTCCAGCATCCACCCCAAACTGGGCGTAAGAAGCAGACACAAGAAGTTTCACAGGTATGCCCTTGCACGGATTTTTAGGCCCGTTTTCATAATAAATAAAATGACTAGAATAATGTGCCATCTTTTATAATTTTACATTATTATTTGATTTTTGTCAAATTATGGTTATCGTGATAATATTTTTATTTCTTCTTTTGCTTGTTTATTTTGGCTTCCATAGTTGGCTAAGCCTTTTATTCCATTATTTATTAGTAGATATTTTAACATTTTTAGTTTTTTTACTTTTGGGATTGATTCCATATTATTTATGTGAATTGAGTTTTCGTCAATTTTTGTTGTTCTTCCTGTTTTTTTATGGTATTCTTCTTCTACTACTTGGTTAATTTTATCTAGGCTTGTTTTTACTTTTCCTTTTGAGTATAGTAGATTTTCAAGATATGCTGAGTTTATTTTTTCAAATACTTCTTTTACGTTTGTTCCGTTTGTTTGATAAGATACTTTAAATGGTGCGTAAAAGTTATTTAATTTATATGTTATTGTATATTCTACTTCGATTGTTTCTTTTAAATAATAGTCTAATACGAATTTTGGTAATTTTTTTGTTTCTACAAAGAATGTTGTTAGGCATGAGCATTCTGGGCATTCTATTTTGAATTTAAAATATCCGTCAAATTTATAATCTGAATAGAATTTACCGTTTTCGAATCCTAACTCGTTTTTTGATATGAATGTTACGTTTTTTGCTAGTCTATAGTCCATTTCAAATGGTTTTGCGCAGTGTTCACATGCACATGCGTCATAGTGCTTTTTTCCTTCTCCTTTATAGTCTAGCGATTTCATATAATCTATTTTATTATCTTTGCTTGGTGCTCCGTAATAAAATCTTGGTCCCCATGGTCCCCATGGTCCTCCTGGGCCTGGTCCGTATCCCGGACCAAATCCTGGTCCGTGTGGGCCGTGGTGATGACAACCGCAATCATGTGGGCCGTGTGGTCCTCCTGGGCCTGGTCCAAATCCTGGTCCTCCGTACATAATATCTACCTCTTTTCTCTAATAAGATGATACTTCATTTATAATAATATGTCAAATTGAAACAATGGGTTTTTTTTTTACTTTTCTCGTGATATAATTATAGTGGTGATAAAATGGAAAAGAAAAATAAACCTAAAATAATTATTATTTTGTCAATAATTGTTACTTTTGCTTTTTTAATATTTATAGTAATTAATATGCAAAAGGATAGTATAAATTTACTTATTACTTCACTTTTTGTTGGAATTATGTCAATTTTATTGATTTTTCCTTTTAAGAAGTTTGGTGTTTCAAATCTTATAGCGCTTCTGCTTATTGGGCTTACTGCTTTTAATGCTTATACTTTTGCAAAGCCTAGTGATGTTGTTAGTGATAATGTTATTAAAAACTTTCAGAATGGTTCTTTGAGTGATGCTCTTGAGTATTTTGCTAACAATAATATTAAGGTTGTTACTAAGTATGATTATAGTGATTATTTTCCTAAGTATTATATTATTAATCAGAGTGTTATTGGTAGTAATTTGAGTGATGTTAAGGAGCTTGAGCTTTTGGTCTCTAATGGTCCTTCATATGATGTTCAGGTTGTTTTACCTTCATTTGTTGGGGAGAGTGTTGATGCTTTAGCTGATTTTATTAACACAAATTATTTATCTAATGTCGATATTAAGTTTGTTGATGATACCGCTCAACCGAATACTATAATTAGTCAGTCTGCTTCTGGTAAGGTTAAGAGAAGCGATAAGATTGAGTTTAGTGTTTCTAAGGCGCCTTTTAAAGAAGTTGATATGATTAATTTATGTGGCAAGTCTTTATATGATGCTAAGTTATGGTTAGATATGAATGGTATTAGTTATAATATTGAGTATGATTATAATGATTTAGATCGTGGTTTTGTTTTTAAGCAAAGTATAGATGATGGTACAAAATTGACTGAAAGTGATGTTATTACTATTAGTGTTTCTAAGGGTAAGAGTATTGTTGTTCCTGATTTGACCAAGTTATCAAGGGATGAGGTAATGAAATGGATTATTGATAATAATTTGAATGTTGAGTATAAGGAGGAATACAATAAGGATTATGATGCTGGTAAGGTTATTAGTGTTAATTATAAAGAAAATGATATTATCGAACAGGGTTCAACTGTTATTATAACTACTAGCAAGGGTTCTTTAAAGATGATTAAATATACTTCTTTATCTGATTTTAAATTATGGGCTAGTGATAATGGTGTTAAATATGAGATTAATTATTCTTTTAGTGATAGTGTTACTAGGGGTAATTTGATTAAGTGCTCACATACGGAAAATGATATTATTACTGATGGTGATACTGTTATTTTGACTATTTCAAATGGTAAGGCTGTTATTGTTCCTAATTTCAAGGGTATGAGTAAAGCTGATATTCAAAACAAGTGTAATAGTCTTGGTCTTAATTGTTCATTTAGTTATTATGGTTATACTGTTTCTACTAATAAGGATATTGGTGTTACGCAGACAATTGCTGCATCTAGACAGGTTGTTAGTGGAACTTATATTAAGATTGCTTTAAGTAGTGGTATTGCTAAGACGTTTGTTGTTGAGATTAATGAGACTGATTTGGTTATTAATAATGCTGATAAAACAATTGCTAGTTTAAAGAGTTTGTTTAGTCAAAAGTATCCTGGTGTTAATTTTAATTTTATTACTAGGTCAAGTAATACTTATAATAATTCTGGTTTTATTCACGAGAATTCTAGTGTTAAGAATGGTACTAGGGTTATACAGGGTAAGACTTATACTGTTACTATTACTAGTTAAGAAAAAAACTCATTTCTTTTTAGAGATGAGTTTTTAATTGAATAATTTTTTTATGTTTTTTTGTGGTAATTGAATTGGGACTTTATAGGTATTTTTTATTTCATATCTATTTGTTCTTTGTTTAAATTTTTCGCCGTCTAATGTCCAAGCTTTAGGGTTTTCGATTGTTAATTTTATGTTATTTGTTTTATAGAAGAATAGTCCGGGAACGTTTTCGATTTTTTCTTTTCTAAGCATTAAAAGGGTTCTTAATATGTCTCTTTTTTTTAGTAAATTACAGAATAGTACTTCAAATGTTTCGTCGTTCAGTTTTACGTTATCATATATATTATCCATTCCACCTACTCTTGTTGCGTTTGTTATTAATACTAGGGAAAATAGACCTTCATATTTTTCTCCGTTTACTTCATATGTTATGTGGTGTAGTTTTTGTTTCTTAACTACTTCTTTTATGGCTTTAAATATATATGCCAGATAACCTAGGTACTGTTTTAATTCTCTTTTTGTTTCATATGATACGGCTGTATAGTTTCCATATCCTGCTACGTATACAAATGGTACGTTATTGATTGTGCATATATCGATTGTTTCTCTTTTTCCGGCTAGAGCTAGGCGAATGTTGTTTTGAAGGTTTCTTGTATAGCCATACATTGCACCAATATCGTTTGCAGTTCCTGATGGTATATGTGCGATTGGTATCATTGTTTTTCTTTTTACGTTTCCTGTTATTACTTCGTTAAATGTTCCGTCTCCTCCGAATGACATTACTAGATCGATGTCTTCATTTATGTTTTGCATTATTTCTTCGGCGTGACCTTTATATTCGGTTATTATTATTTCGACGGTATAGTCATATTCTTTAAATATTTTTGTTATTGTGTCTTTTAGATTTTTGTTTACTTTTTTTACTAAACCGCTTTTGGGATTATATATTGCAACTGCTTTTCTCATACGTATCCTTCTTTCAAGTCTATTATATCAAATATGGTAAAAAATTAAATAGTTTTTTTAAATTTTTTATAATTTTTAATAAAGAATAATCACTTTTAACAATTATATTTTTCTGATTTATTGCATATGTAATTTGGTTAATTTTTGTTATTATGATTATTTAATTATGAAAAAAGGTTCTTTTGGAGCCTTTTATTTTTCATTATATTTTTCTAACTCTTTATAGGCGATTTTTCCTAGGCGAGTTTTTGGTAATTCGTCTAATACTTCTATTTCTCTTGGTTGTTCATATTTTGCTAGGTGTTTTTTTAGATATTTTTGTAAACTTACTTTGGCAAGCATTGCATTTTTTCCTTCTTTTAGGGTTATGAATGCTTTTACGATTTCACCTTTATTTTGATCTGGTACACCGATTACAGCACATGAGCTTATAGCTTCGTGTTTCATAATTATTTCTTCTATATTTGCTGGATATACGTTATATCCGCTTGTTATTATCATTCTTTTTAGTCTTGCTTTATAGTGAACTAATCCTTTATTGTCAATATAACCTATATCGCCTGTGTGAAGCAATATTTTTCCATTTATTTCTTCTAGGGTATTATTTGTTTCTTCTGGTTCATCTAGATATCCGATCATTACATTTGGTCCTGCTATACATATTTCCCCGTCTTCATTTCTTTTCTTTTCTTCTTTTGTGTTTACGTCTATTATTTTAAATTCTGTATCGGGAAATGGATAACCGATTACATCAGCTTCATCATATATTCCTTCTGGTGATAGTGCGACTACTCCGCTTGATTCTGTTAGGCCATATCCTATTTTTATATCTGTTTCACAGCCATATTTTTGTAAGAATCCGTTTACTTTTTGTTTTAATAGTAAACTCATTGAGTCACCGCCACATACTACTAGTTTTAAACATTTTAGTTCATTTTTATTGAATTCCATTTTTGTTATATAGTCGTATAGTGTTGGTACGCCACATAAGATATTAAAGTGATATTTTCTTAAGTATGTTTTAAATTTTCTTGAGTCAAATTGTGGTATTAGTATTGCTTTCATTCCGTTAAATAATGGTGTATGGGTACATATTCCTATTCCGAATGCGTGGAAGTTTGGTAAAAATGTTAGGAATGAGTTTTCTGGTACTAGGGCTTCTGGTGCGACATATCTACTTTGCAAAGCTTGGGTGTTGAAGGAGTAATTACTTATTACTACGCCTTTTGGTTTTCCGGTTGTTCCGCCACTATAAAGGATTACGGCTGGATCAGTACTATCTATACTTTCATATGGATCATCACTATATTGTAGTGATGCTTTTATAAAGTGATCCCATAGGATAAATTTTTTGTCTTCGGTTATGCCTAGTTTTCTTCCTTTTACTATCCAATACAACAGTGCTGTCATTCTTTCCATTGATTTTGTTGCTGATGTTATTATTACTTTTTCTACATTTGTATTTTCAATTATATTTTTTACTTTAGGGTATGTTATATCTATACATAACATTACTTTGGTGTTACTTTTGTTTAGATAATATTCTATTTCTTTTTCACTTGATAATGGGTGAATCATATTGGCGACTGCACCTATTTCGTTTATTGCATAGAACATTGTTACTTCTTCTGGGGTATTTGGCATACATATTGTTACTTTATCGCCTTTTTCTACTCCTAATGCTTTTAAGGCTTTGGCGCATTTATTTATTTTTTTTATTAGTTGTTTATACGTTATCTGGTTATTTTCATATTCGATTGCTGTATTCATTGGATATTTAAGGGCTGATTCAAATATAGCGTCATATAGACTTCCTTCAAAGTATTTTACTTTTTTTGGTAGTTTATAGCCTTTTTTCCATTTATTTCTTATTTTATTGTTTACGTTACGGCATACATTTCTTATTTTTAGTACTAGTTTTTCAATCATTTTCTTTCATTCCTTTCTTTTTTAAAAGATATAGTGTGACTCCTAGGATTATTATTCCAAATGGTAGTCCTAATTTAATTATATCATTTTTATGAGAACTTTTTACTATATTTTTATATATTTGTTCTTTATTTATTTGTTTTTTTAATATTGATGCTATATTCATTTTATTTCATCTTCTTTCATATATTTTTTTAGTTTTTTTAGTGTCCTGTAGATATAATTTTTAATTGTTGATTGGTTCATTTTTAATTCTTTACTTATTTCTGGTATTGTTAATCCATATGTAAAGTAAAGGTAAAATATTTTTGCTAGTTTTGGTTTGTTTTTCAGGTAATTCCATACTTTATTTACGTCATATTTTGTTAGTATTTCTTTTTCAATATTTATTTTTTCATCTTCATATTCTTCGACTATTTCTTTACTGAATAGTGATATAATTTTTTCTTTATAGTCACGTCTATAATAGTCGTTTATTTTGTTTTTAGCGATTGCTTTTATATATGATTTATTTAGTAAATCATAGTTATCTTTATTGATTATTTTAAATATGTCTAAATAGATTGTTTGAATAATATCGTTTATATCATTTATATTAGAGCAATTACAGATTACATACTTTGTTATTTCATCAAATGTTTCTTCATATAGTTTGTTAAAAAGTTCTTCTTTCATATTGTTACTCCATAATATTAGTCGTTTATTTTTTATAATAGTTTCATTTATATATATATATTTTAGCAAATTTTATTTTTATTTTAAAGTTATATACTAAAAAAAGTGTTTTTAGGCACTTCTATTTAAGTATATATATTTACTTAACCATTTTTCAAACTCGTTTTCATTTTGATATTTATTATAGTCTTCATTTTTTTCGGCGTCTAGGTATGAGATTACTTTATTTTGCTTTACGATTACTACTGATGGTGCATATTTTACTTTGTCATAGATAAATGTTCGTTTCATTTCTTCAAATGGTAAACTTAGTATTGTAATATTATATTTATCCATTACTTTTTTAAATATTGTGTCGCATGGTATTTTTAGATTACAGTAGTTATTATAGGTAAAAACTAGGTATGTTTCTTGGTTTAATTTTTTTATGTCCCGGGCTGTTACTTCAATATATTCACTTTCATTATAATATTTATCTTCTAAATACATTTTTTCGATGTTTTGTTTTTTACATCCTGTTATTAGTATTATTGTAAGTATTATTAATATTAATTTTTTCATTTTATTTTTGTTAAATTATTGAAGTCGATGTCATGATATTGTACTTTATAAAAGTCATATTTTTCACCGTTTTTAGTTTCTACTTTATTTTTTCCTTCGTAATACCAATATCCGCCTATATTATAGATTTTGTTTTCATCCCATCCTAATTTTACGAGCATTGTTTTTGTCATGCCGGCGTAGCCTCCGCCTCCGCATATTAAGAATATGTTTTTGTCTTTTGGGAACAAATATTCAAGTATTTGCATTGATTCTTTGTAGTTTGCTTTATATTCGCCATTTTCTTCTGTGAACAGTGTTGTTCCTTCATAGGTACTTCCTACTTCTTCTGGCAATCCTTTTACGTTTACTAAGTATGGGTATGGTACAACTTCAAATCCTTTTATGAAGCCTGATAGGTATGAATCTCCTCCGATTGCTTCATAATTTCCGGGATCTTTTAGCATTCGCATATCTCTATATATGGTATCATTTCTATTTAGGTAATTATCAATTGTTTTTTCATTGATATTTTTATCGATGCCAAATGTTCCTCTTAGTCCGTCTGTTATTTCGGGTTTAGGTAAATTTGTTTTTGTTTCTTTTTTTGTTATTAAAAATGTTGTTAAGCTTGTTAAAATGATTATTGTTAGATATATTAGTAATTGTTTTTTCATTTTTGCTCTCCTTTCATTTTTATTTTATATTTTTTTATTTAATAAGGCTATAATGTATTGGTTGAATCAACTCGAGTTTTGGTTGAGTTATTAATTTGCGCAAGTATCATTTAGTTTTAGGGGTATTTTATATGTTGTTATTTTTTCGTTTTTATCGGTTGCATTTATTTCAAGATACAGGCTATTATTTGTATATTCTTTACATGTTTTTGAATAAGATGGTACTTCTATATCTATTTCTTTTAAATAGTCTTCTAATTTTACGTTATTTCCTGTTTTACAGATACTTATTTCTTTTAGGGTATTTTTGTTTTTTTCATATAGTGTACATTTTATTTCTTTATATTCGGTTATATCAGTTGTTTCACAGTATTCAATATTTGTTATATGGATTGCGGTTTTATTTTTGTTATATGCTATTGTTCCTGATATATTAAAGTCATTACAGTTTGCTGATATTGTTTTAAACTTAAATGATGATGAGTTTAATATTATTATTACTATTATTAAAATTATTATTAGAGATGTTAATATTATTAATAATAATGGTTTTTTATTTTTTTTAGGTATGTCTAACATTTCTTCTAGGCTTATATTGAAATCGTTTGATATTTGTTTTATTAAGGCCATATCGGGCATATTTTTTCCATTTTCCCATTTACTTACTGCTTGATATGTTACATTATATTTATTTGCTAGGTCATTTTGGGTTAGGTTATTTTTTTTTCTTATTTCTTTTATAAGTTTTCCAAATTTTTCTTGATCCATACTTACTCCTTTACTTGATAAATTGTTGCATAGTTTGAAAAGTCTAGTTTTTTTAATAGTTCCATACATTCTTCATAGTTTAGGTTTTCAATAAATTCGATTGTGTCAACTTTACAATAATTAAAGTCGATATAATTATTTACAAAATTAGAAAATACAAAGTGATAATTATTAATTTGTGTTATATAGTCTATTAGGGTCATTCTTTTTTCTAATTCAAAGTATTTTTTATCTAATTCTCTTTTTTCTAGGGTTTCTAATACCATTTTTTTAAATTCTTCGTGATTTTTTGTTGATAATTCTATAATCATAACAGCCATATTCTTAAATATTCTATCTATGCCGCTTCTTATACTTGTTAGTGAATATTTTTTGTTTGTTATTTCTTTAAAGTTTTTAGAGTTATCATTAAAATTATATTTTAAAAAATATGCTAGATAATAGGTTAATTTATTTTTTTCCTCTTTTGTAAAATTATTTGTTGGTACTTTAAATGCTAGTGTTACTTCTTCATTATAGTTTGGTTCAATTATTTTCTTTTCCTTACATACTACTTCAATTTTTTCTTTTTGGTCTAGTATTTTATAATTTTTGTTTTTTATTTTTAATTTTTTATAAATTTGTTCAATTTTTTTTACTATTTCTTTATGATTAAAGTTTCCTGACAACATTAATGTTTGATTTTTTGGTGTATAGAATATTTTATGGATTAGATTTAATTCTTTATTGGTTATTTTTTTTACATTTTCTATACTTCCTAGTACATTTATATAATTGTTTATATAGACTGCTTTATCTATTTCTTTTATATAATTATAGTTATGGGTATCTTGTTTTCTTTTGATTTCTTCATAGATTGGTTTTTTTATTTCGTTTAGTTTATTTGTAAATAATGGTTTATTTACCATAGTTATCAATTCTTCAAGGTGTTTTTCAAAGTCACATACGACATCTATATAAAACATTGTTCTAAAGTCGGTTGTATATGCATTACTGGCAACATAATTTTGATTAAAATAGGCGATCGCGTTATCGTATATGCTGTTTTCAACGATATTGTGTTCAAGTAGATGCGCTAGTCCAAAGGGTATTTGATATGTTTTATTATTGGCTCTAATTTTTCTTATTGCTGCTCCATAATTTACCATTAATTTAGCTTGCGTCATATTTTTTGTTTCATCTGGTACCATTAAAATTGTTAAGCCGTTTTTTAATGTTCTTTTATATGTTTTTATCATTTGTACTCCTAAAGAAGACTATACTTTTTAGTTCTATTTTTTTTATTTCTTGAATTAAAATATCTATATTTACATTTTGGTATATTTCAAGGATTTTTTTGGGTGATATTTCTTTCATATCTTCATAAATGGTATTTATTAGTTTATATCTTTCATAGTCTTCTTCTTTTAATAGATTTATTTCTTGATTTTTTATTAGTTTTTCTATATAACTTTTTAATTTTTCTTTGTTTTTTAATTCTTCAAATATTTCTTTTATTGTTTCAATAAAGATTTGTTTATTTTTTTCATCTAATCCGGCTTTTATAATAAATATTCCTGGTGCAACATAGGTTGTTAGTTCAGTTTCATAAACAATGTTTTTTTCTACTCTTGTTTTTTCAAATATAAGATTGGTTGGTGTTTTATCAAGGATACCTAAAATGATTCTTAAATAATCGACATCTTCTTTTTTAAAGTTTTTTACTTGATAGCCTAAGAATAGATAATTTTGTTCTAGTGTTGTTTCTCTTGTTACATTAACTTTTTTTAATTCATTTATTTTTCTATAGTGACCCATTTCTAATTCAATGGTTTCTTCTTTGTATGGATAATATTTTTCAAATAATTCATTTACTTTTTCTTCGGTTATGTCTCCGTATACATACTTTATTGATTTATTTTTTTTGATATTTTTTTCATAGAATTGATAAAGTTTTTTTGGTGTTATTTGTTCTAAATATTTGGCCGATTTTTCATAACTACATCCTAATTCTTCTTTTTTATCAATTATTTTATAGAATTCTTCATACATTTGATTGATTTTATTTTCCATACTTTGTCTATTTCCTTCAACAAAGTAATCTTTTTCATAGTTAAACTTTTCAAGGTTAAATTTTTTATTTTCAACAAATGGTTCTTTTATTAAGGATATTGCTAGTTTAAATGCTTCTTCGATGTTATAGTCTTTGATAACTTTTTCTTTTGGTATTACAAATGAATAAACTATAAAGAATTTTTTTGATAGTGCTGTTAAATAGAGGTTGTTTCCTATTAATAATTTTTCTTTTTTTAATTCTTCTAATTCATTTGCATTATTATACTTTTTTGTTGTTGTCATTAATATATAATCTAATAATCTTATGTAGTGTGAATTTTTATAATTTTTTTTAATTGGAAAATAGTATACAAATTCGATTGTTTCACTTTTAGGATTTTTAATTAGTTTTGGTTTTGTTTCAAATCTTACTTTCATACTTCTTCACTTTCTACTAAAATAAGTGCTTATTCGCACTTATGTTCTTGGCTATTACAGACTTTTTTAGTTTCTCGCATTATATCTGTTATTCTATTTTCTATTTCTGGTAAAGCTTTGGGATCAATATCTGATAAATATACTTTTTCTTTTACTGTATCAATTATAATATTTCCCCATATTAATCCTTTTTTGATTGTTATATCGTTATACATATCTGGTGTTATACTTATAAGGAAATAACCGAATACTAATCTTTTTGTTGCTAGCATTATTCGTTTATTTGTAATTGCAATTATATACGTATTGACAAAGTCTAATGGATGTTGATTTTTTTGACCTAAAAAAAGATATAATATTTCTTCATTATCACTTAAGTGCATATCAATTATTTTACTGTGGCTTTTTAATCTCCAAGCTACAGTTTTTGGATATTTTTTTTTAAAATTTTGCGCTAATTCATAAGTTATGCTCATAATTCACCCTTCTTTTATATAAATATTATAAAATATTTTGATTGATTTTGCAATATGTTACTTATGAAAAAAGAATACTATTGTATTCTATATTATTTATCAAAAAAGTTTCTTTTATTTATTTTACTTGTCATAAATCTAAATGCTGCTTTTCTACTTGTTAGCCAAGTAAATCTAACATTATTTTTCTTATTTTTTATCATTTTATTTACTAAAAATTCTGCAATTATATCTGGTTTATCACCTAATATATTATATACTTTTTTAATTTTTTCTGGTAATTCAAAACTATTATTTCCCATAGAATGATTGACAAACTCAGTTATCATTATACCTGGCGCAAGGAGACCTATTTGAACATTTATTTTTTTATCTTCGACTTCGTGTGCTAGACTTTCTAAAAAGTAAGTTAAGGCTCTTTTACTTGTTCCATAAACTGATAGTCCGGTCATCATTGCATCATTACTTCCATAGCCTTCAATACCATATATTTGACCAAAGCCTTGTTTTATCATTTGGTTTACAGCTACTTTGGAACCAATCATTGCGCCTTTTAAATCAATATCTATTAATTTATCAATATCTTTCGTTTCTACTTGCCATATTGGAACCATTTCTTGATTAACCCCTGCATTATTAATCCAAATATCTATATTTTCAAAATATTTAACTGTTTCATTTTTAAGGTTTTCTAAATCTTCTTCTTTTGTTACATCACATTTTACACTTAATACTTTAGCATTTGTTTCAATTGATTTTAATTTTTCTTCAGCTTTATATAGTTCTTCCATTAGAATGTCACTTATAACAACATTATAATTGTTTTTTCTAAACTCTTTAGCCATTTCAAAACCTAATCCTCTTGCTGATCCTGTTATTACAACTGTTTTCATTTTTCCTCCTATATTTCAAAGTCTACTTTAATATATTTGCCATTTTCCAAATATTTGATTAAGCGATAATGACCTTGTTTTAATGTTCCATATTCACATTTCCAATCAATATTTAAATCAAGCATATTCTTTTTATCAATACCATATCCTAATTTATTTGAACATTTTTGATTCTCTTTTAATTCTTTCCATTCATTATTTTGATATTGTTCTATTTTAAATCCTGGTTTTATCATTATATCTTCTTCGGTATTATTTTCTATTATAATAGTCATATTTTCGTTTGTTATATTCTGAGCTGACATTTTAATATCTTCATTTTTATTTTCTTCTTTTACTTCTTTAGTACATCCTAATAATAAAAGTATTGTTATAACTATTAATATTTTTTTCATTTCTACCTCTCATTTTCATATAAATCATATCTATTGTAATTATACCATTTTTCTATATTTTCATCTGAATCTATTTTTAATTCTTTAAATATTTCTC
>ENA-OROD01000212-OROD01000212.1-human-gut-metagenome-genome-assembly--contig:-NODE-212-length-59106-cov-4.661767_pt1 | contig 59106 bp, 68 predicted proteins | sample MGYA00242123_ERZ509038 | MGnify/ENA primary metagenome ERZ509038 (study PRJEB26280, sample SAMEA2338719) | human gut metagenome | biome: human gut; feature: human-associated habitat; material: faeces... | reverse complement strand
ATCGTCCGCAAAGTGTTCCGTCTCTGTATGGAGGGAAAAGGCAATGAAACGATTGCAAGACAGTTGCAGAATGAAAAAGTGCTTGTCCCGCAAGCCTACTGGCAGAGTAAGGGGCTGGGCAGAGGCGGCAAGAAAACACAGCCGAACCCGTACCGATGGTGTAAAACGACCGTTGCCAAGATGCTGACACAGCAGGAATATTGCGGCGATGTCATCAATTTCAAGACCTACTCCAAATCGTTCCGGAATAAGACCCGTATCGACAATCCGCAGGAGAACTGGGCGGTATTCCGCGATGTCCATGAGCCGATCATCGACCGTGAGACCTTTGAGCATGTTCGGCAGATCGTCGGGAAGGTGAAGCAGAGGCATCTGAAGAATCCGAAGGAAGAAAAGAGTATCTTTACAAACCTCCTCTACTGCGCCGATTGCGGGAGCCGGATGTGGTTCCACAAAAGCACAAACAAGGTATCGGTTCGGCACTTCTTCTGTTCCAACTACAAGGGAACGAGAGGCACCTGCAACGATCACCACTATATCCGGGAGGACGCATTGACCGAGGTCGTTCTCTCGGAACTCCGGCGACTTGCCGCTTTCCTTGCCTGCGATGAGGACGCTTTTGCGGAACTTTTGCGCCAGAAGACGGATGCGGATATGATGGCGGAGCAAAAACGGTTGGAAGCCGGTCTCGCCGCTGCCCAAGCACGAAACGCCGAGGTGCTGAAACTATACGAGCGCATTTATGAGGACAATGTCAACGGAAAGGTCAGCGACGAATGGTTCATGCAGCTTTCCAAAAAGTACGAGGAAGAAAAAGCGGAACTGAAGAAGCGGATTTTCGATTATACCGAGCACCTGAACCGCCTGTCCGGTATGCAGACCGCAAAAGACGGTTTCCTCCGAGCCATCCGTTCCTTCATGCAGATGGAGATGCTGACTCCGACTGTACTTCACGAATTGATTGAGCGCATTGACATTCACGCCGTACAGGGCAGGGGAAAGAACCGAACGCAGAAGGTTGTGATTCATTATCGGTTTGTCGGCGTGATTGATGTCCCGTATGTGCAAAAGACTCCGGTTCTGATGGAGACAAGACAGGGCGTGGCAATCCGGTATGTGAACGGGGCGCAGACGGCGTAAGCGAGAGCAGAGCGCACCGAACTATACCAACACAGTGAAACGCCGATTCTCACCGCTTGATCCAAAAGAAAAAGCCGTGCGGAGAACCTGCACGGCAACAATAAAGAAGTATTTTCAGGCAAAAAAGAATCGAGTGTTCATACCAAACCCTCAGGTCTGTTATGAACACTCGATATGTCAATGACGAACAAAAAGGAGCGTCTTTTTAAGGCAAAAGTAGAGTAGGCGTCCACGGGGATTTGAACCCCATCAATAAAAATACACTAAAAATAAGTAGGCCGAGTAGCGGAATATCCGTTGCTCGGCATTTTTTTGTGTTGGGAAAGAACATGTTCGTATTTGCAGACAGTAGTCGAAATTGACCTCGAACAAGTCTAAAAACATCAATTTATGCTATTTTTTCGGATTTATTGGTTTAAGTGGCTCGATGCCATAGCAAAATACTGGGCGAAAGTTTATCATATATGTAGGCTCGGATAGGAGGCCTATTCGCTCGTACTAATTCGGTAAATAATGGGCGAGGGGGAGGTGAGAAAATGATACAACGAAGAGACAAAAAGAGGACAGCCTCTGCCAAGCGGATACAAGCGGCATTCTTGGAAGAGAACCATTTAGATATCGAAGAGATACCGCCAAAGGAAGAGTATGTCAGGGATACAGTAAACAAGCAATTGCGTGTCTGTGCCTATTGCCGAGTAAGTACAGACGAAGAGTCGCAGCAATCGAGCTACGAACTACAAGTCCAACATTACACGGAGTACATCAATAAGCACGACAATTGGACGCTTGTCGGTGTGTATGCCGATGAGGGTATTTCGGGAACATCGGTAAATCATCGCGTGCAGTTTTTGCAGATGATCCAAGATGCGGAAGACGGCAAGATAGATATGATTGTTACAAAATCAATCAGCCGTTTTGCAAGGAATACCCTTGACTGTATTTCCTACGTGCGAAGACTCAAAGCACTCAAACCGCCTGTCGGAGTATTCTTCGAGATGAACGGATACAACACCTTGGACACCATCAGCGAAACTTTCCTTACACTGCTAAGCACGGTAGCGCAAGGTGAGTCCGAGGCAAAGTCGGAAGCCTTGAAATGGTCATATCGTCAGCGGTTTAAGAAGGGAATACCCGTAAACAATATGTGGGCGATAATGGGCTATGACACAGACGAAAACGGCAAGATATTCATAATCGAGAAAGAGGCTGAAATCGTAAGGTTTATGTTCACTGCATACTTGGAAGGCAAAAGCACGGTCGAGATAGCCGAAGCATTGACAATGGCTGAAATACCAACACCAAAAGGCAATGTCAGATGGCAACCGGGAACGGTCGCAGGAATGCTACACAATGAAAAGTATTGCGGTGAAATGCGAATGCAAAAGACGGTCACGGTTGACTTGTTCTCGCATAAATCGGTAAAGAACGAGGGCATAGTTTCCCAATACCGAATGAAGAACTATCATCCGGCAATCGTCTCACGCAAGGTCTACGAGGACGTGCAAGAGCGTTTCCTCGATGGTGGCAATAGGGCTCGCCACACCAAAGAGCCCAAAATAAAGGTTAAGTTCAAACCCATTAAGTCAGGACTTTTGACAGGCTTCGTTCCTATCCCGTCCGCTGTTGAAAAGATAGACATCGAACAACTTAAAGAAATTTCTAAAAAACAAAAATCAAGGAGAAAACAAAAATGTTAAAAGGTTTCAAAGTAATCAGCGTCTATGGCAACACCAGTGAATCGACCGTTACGGTCACCAACAAATATTTCAAATTCAATGCGGACACCGCAGCCGAACTTGGCTATCCCAAGTACATCCAAATGCTCATCGATGCAGACAACAAAAAATTTGCTATACAGGCAACGGACGAACAGGACGCAAACTCGATTGAATTCAAAGTATCGGAGCCGTCCGAATCGGGCAAAAAGTCGGTCATCAATGTGGCATTCAAAGCCGCGCACGCAACGATCGTGCAGCTTATGCAATGGGGCGATGGTGCATCTCGCAAGATGAACGGCATCTTCGTCCCCGAAGAAAAGGCTATCATTTATGATCTGACAAAAGCAAACATGGTTTACAACAAGAAAGCGGACTAATTTCCGTGGGGAGTGGTTTTCGAAAAGGAAGCCGCTCCTTTTTTACACAAATACAAGGGTGTCGCATAAATGGTACAGCCTGCTCTTTACATTCGTATAGAAATATGGTATAATATAGTTAATTAAAATGGAGAGGTATAGAGGTAGCGGTTTATGAGACAGGAAAAGGCTTACAAAATCAAGTTGGTCAAAATACTTGAGATTCTGCGTCAAGATTCGGATGAAGACCATTACATAGAGTCCACGGAAATACTGTCCAAACTTGCTGCTATGGGCATAGAGTGCGACAGGCGAACGCTGTATGGAGATATTGACGTTCTCAATGATTTTGGGTACGAAGTATTGTGCGAGAAGAACCTCGGCAAACCGAACAAGTATTGTGTGGTGGACCGCAGCTTTGACGTCCCGGAACTTCGCATTCTTATGGACGCAGTGCAGGCATCGAGTTTTATTACACCGAGTAAAACCGAAGTCCTATTAGATAAAATAGCCGACCTTGGCGGTAGCCACCGTGCGGAACTCTTGCGGAGTAATATCGTAAAATTCAATACGACAAAGAGCGCAAACGAAAGCATCTTCTATTCGATAAGCGAAATCAACTTGGCGATAGAGAATAACAAGAAAGTGTCGTTTGAATACTTCGACTTCAACTCAAAGCATGAGCGGGTTTACAGACGAAACGGGAAGAGATACTTCGTCAACCCGCTTGCTACGATTTATGACGATGACAACTACTACCTGATATGCTACTACGGAAGATTTGAGGGAGTGGTGCATTATCGCATAGACCGAATGGATCACGTTGAAATGGTCGTTAATCAACCTATAGACATATATAAAGGCGAGCCGATTGATTTAAAAAGGCACAAAAAAACTTTGTTTGGAATGTTTCAAGGCGAAGAACAGTTGGTAGAGTTCCAAGCCGATGCAAGCATTTTAGATCCGATATTTGATATCTTTGGAGACAAGGTGGAGATCACCCCGGACGAGAACGGCAAACTGCGTTTCAAAGCGGCGGTGCAGTTGAGCCCGACATTCTTTGGGTGGTGCTTGTCGTTCGGAGACAAACTGCAAGTGGTCGGTCCGAACGAAGTGGTAGAAAAAGTAGTTGAGTATATTCAATCGTTGACGCGCGGATACAAAATAGAAAACAAAGGGGAGCAAGATATATGAACTTCGAGGATATGCCAAACTCTGCATATGCGGCTTACTTACAGTCGAAAAAGGCGGAAGAAGAACGGAAGTCTAACGACCAATATAAAAACTCGATAATGAACGCGACAAATGCAGTAGAAGAGCAAAGCATCTTATTGCAAAGGCAACTTCAAGAGATGCAAGAGCAAAATCAATTATTGCGTAAGCAAATTGAGCAAGCGCAAGACGATGCTGCAAATTCCAAAACGGAAGCCCGCAAAAATAAGATATTTGGGTGGGTGTCGTTTGGCATCGGTACGGTGGTTGCTATTGTCGGCATCGTGCTTGGAATAGTATTATAAGGAGACGGATATAGGGCATTATGAGTAATTTTTATAGTAATCATTACCCAAGTATTCCGATTTATAAGCATGGTTCTTTGCCGATTGTCGAAACTGGGGAATTTGATTTTTATAGGTGCATTCCTTTCCAAGATTCATTTTATGGGAAGACCGTTAGCGAGTTACATGCTGGGAATTTACGAATGAGTAATGGGAGATATTCTAAACTATTTCCGGGTAAAAAGTTGTCTTATTGGGCAAGTGATAGCAAAACGGCCAGAGCCGAGGTGAAAAAACATGGGGCCAATAATAATCTCTTAACTTTTTTCGCTTATGATGACGCAACGGCATCGTTCCCAACACTATCCAAAGAACGAAATTTGTTGCGAATACTTGATGGCGTTCATTTTGGTTTTTTAGACATTTTATTGAAAATTGAAAACGGCCAAACCCTGTCAAGTGAAGAGAAAGCTCTAATTCAAAGAATAAAGGAAGAGGAGCCAGATTGCTTGGCTTACGAATCAGAGATTGACAGAACAAAGACTAACTACATTTTCTTTGAAAAAGGCTTCAAAAAACTTGCTATTCGTGAGTTGCGATTAAGATTGGGAAGTGAAGAAAAAGTCTCAAAAAACAGGATATGGTGTGCAGGAACATGCGACTATACTGCATATTTGGGGAGTTACGGAGAATTCTTTTTACCAAAGGCAAGGCTTGGAAGGGATTCAAACTATATAAATAGCGAGGAATATAAGAGCAGAAAGGCAATTAACAACTATTGGTACGGTGTGTACAATGACAGTATCAAACGGAAACCACACCTTGAAATATCGGTAAATCCGAAGACGGGCGAAGTAAACATGAGTGATAAACCCGGAACGGATGAATGAAAGACAGAGCGTAGTAATTACGCGGAGGAGTTTAATTGAAGATTTTTATTGAAATAGTAACAGTTCTATGGCAAGCCTTTTGTGGAATGCTGAAAGCGTTCGGTACGGCCATATGGGATAATTTGCCCGCCATTCTTGAGATCAAGAAAGTGATGGGGTATTTTACACCCGCAGGAATGATTGCTCTTTACTTGGGCGTTCCTACCATAGTTGTTACTTTGGTATTTTTTGTGTGCAAAAAAGTCATCAAACTACTTTCCGATGCCTAAAACCCCTTGTAATTTTATAGCGTCCGTGCTATAATATAAGAAGAGTATTACTCGGAGGTTTGAGTGATGACTATTGCGGAAAAAATCAAATATACACGGAAAACACTGCATTTAACCCAAGAAAAATTTGCCATGTTGCTTGGCGTTTCATTTTCAACGGTTAATAGATTGGAAAAGGGACACGCAGTGCCGAGTTTTTCTACTCTTGAGAGTTTTAATGCGTTGTGCAAGGAAAAAGGAATAAGGTTCGACGATTGAGGAGATAAAGATGAGTACTTTCAATGAAGATAACACAATAGAACAAATGATTGTTTCGACTTTGGGAAGCAATGGATGGACGTACATTCCGGCTGAAGAGTTACCAAGGGATTATTCTGATGTAATGGTTGAACCAATGGTAAAAGAGGCTTTAATCAGATTAAACCCCGAAATAAAGGCCGAGCCAAGCCGTGCGGACGAGGTTATTTATAAGATCCGTACATTGATTTTATCTGTTCAACCGCATAATCTCGTAACTCAAAATGAGTTATTTAAAAAGATGATGTTTGAGGAGAATTCCTATCCGTTTGGCGAAAATGGAAGGATGATTCCTATTCGTTTTTTTGGAACGATGACGAAAGAAGAGCTCGCCAAAAACGAATATGTTATTACCAATCAATGGGTTTATCCACAAGCTGAGGGCGGAAAACGTCTTGATATTGTCCTTTTGATCAATGGCTTTCCGATGGTTATTGGCGAATTAAAAACTCCAGTTAGAAGTGCTATTACTTGGTTGGATGCAGCGGGAGATATATCTGCATACGAAAAGAGCATTCCATCGATGTTCGTAACTAATGTCTTAAACTTTGCGACAGAGGGTAAGTGCTATAGATACGGTTCGATTAACATGCCTATAAATATGTGGGGACCGTGGCATACTGCATCGCATAAAGAAGAGGGAACTCTCGCAGATGTTCAAATAAGCATTAAAGATATGCTTACACCAGAACACGTTATGGACATCTTTCAGTTTTTTACAATGTTTGCCACCGATAAAAAGTACAGAAAGTATAAAATTATCTGCCGATATCAGCAGTTTGAAGGGGCAAATTTAATTGTTGATCGTGTAGTTGCTGGATATCCCAAGAAAGGACTTATTTGGCATTTCCAAGGATCGGGTAAATCATTGTTAATGGTGTTTGCGGCTCAAAAACTTCGAATGATTCCAGAGCTTAAGAATCCAACAGTGGTTATTGTTGATGATAGAATTGACCTTGAAACACAGATTACTGCTACATTTAATGCTTCGGACATACCAAATCTAACAAGTGCATCTACCAAGGAGGAACTTGTAAAATTCTTCCGTGGCGACATGCGGAAAATATTGATTACAACAATATTCAAATTTGGAGAAGTAAACGGAGAATTGAATGAGAGAGATAACATTATAGTAATGGTCGACGAGGCGCATAGAACTCAAGAAGGCGATTTGGGTGAAAAAATGCGTATGGCGTTACCAAATGCATTTTTCTTTGGCCTTACTGGTACACCAATAAACCGTGTTGACAAGAATACATTTGCCACATTCGGTGCAGAAGAGGATCGGAGTGGATATATGAGTAAGTATTCTTTTTCGGACTCTATTCGAGACGGTGCGACATTACCATTGCATTTTGAACCAGTACCTGTAGAACTGCACGTTGACAAAGATAAACTCGACAAAGAGTTTGAGATAATGACAGAAGAGGCGGGTTTGACAAAAGAGGAGAAGTCGGAATTATCGCGGAGAGTAAACATGAAAGCGATAATGTATAACCCCGCTCGTATTCAAAAGGTTTGCGAACATATTGCAAAGCATTATAGAGAAAAAATAGAGCCTAATGGCTATAAGGGACAGGTTGTTGTTTTCGATAGAGAGTGCTGTCTTATGTACAAAAAGTGCTTGGACGATTTGCTTGGCGAGGAATCAACTACTATTGTCATGGATACTAACAATGACAAGGAAGATAGATACAAAAAGTATCGCAGGGATAGAGATGCCGAAGCGAAAGTCCTTGACTATTTCAGAGACCCGCATTCGCCCTTAAAACTTGTAATTGTAACATCTAAATTACTTACAGGCTTTGATGCACCGATACTTCAAGCAATGTATTTGGACAAACCAATGAAAGACCATACATTGCTTCAAGCAATCTGTCGGACAAATCGTACATACGATCAAGGGAAAACGCACGGACTCATAGTAGATTATATAGGAATTTTCGACGATGTTGCAAAAGCATTGGACTTCGATGAAAATAGCATGCGCCGAATTATTACAAACATCGAAGATATCAAAAAGAAACTGCCGATTTTATTGAAAAAATGTTTGCAGTATTTTATTGGCGTTGATAGAACTGTTGAAGGTTGGGAAGGCCTTATGGCTGCACAAAACTGTTTGCCGACCAACAAAGAAAAAGATGCTTTTGCTGCCGATTATCGAGTATTAAATCGCGCATGGGATGCTTTATCACCGGATTATTTCTTAAACATGTTTAAGGAAGACTATCAGTGGTTGTCTCGCGTCTATGAATCCGTGAAACCAACCGATGGCCGCGGTGGTCTGATTTGGGCTTCTCTTGGAGCAAAGACAATCGAACTTGTCCATCAAAATTTGACCGTTGGAGAAGCGGACGAAGATATGGACATATTATCGATAGATGCTGATTTGATAGATGAATTTTTGGAGAAACAAAAGGACTTAAATAAGTCGACGAAAAAAGTTGAGATAAATTTGGTGGCAAAAATCCTTAATCATGCGAATGACCCCAAATTTATGAAACTTGGGGAAAAATTAGAGGCTCTACGCGAAAAGCACGAACAAGGGTTGATTACAAGCATAGAGTTCCTTAAACTGTTGCTCGAATTGGCAAAGGAGGCGGCCCAAGCCGAAAAGGAAGTGGTTCCCGAAAAAGAAATCGACAAAGGAATAGCAGCGCTGACAGAGTTGTTTAATGGCGTAAAAAATAAAAACACTCCGGTTATAGTCGAACGAATAGTCGCAGATATCGACAGCATAGTTAAACTTGTTCGTTTCCCCGGATGGCAAAGTACGACCGCCGGCAAACAGGAAGTGAAGAAAGCGCTGCGTAGTATCGTTTGGATAAAGTATAAGATTAAAGATAAAGATGTGTTCGATAAGGCATACAGCTATATTGAACAGTACTATTGATTCGGGAGTCATAAATGATAGGAGCAATAATCGGAGATATCGTAGGCTCAAGATTCGAGTGGAATAATCACAGGTCAAAAGATTTTGACCTGTTGCCGCATTCATGCTTTTTTACAGATGACAGTGTCATGAGCCTTGCAATATGTGATGCTTTCCTTCGGATAAACAATGATTTTTCAAAGCTTTCGGAGCAGGTAGTTAAATCAATGCAGAACATAGGTCGCCAGTATCCCGATTCAGGGTACGGCGGAGCCTTTTTCAACTGGGTGTTTTCGGATAATCCGCAACCTTACAATAGTTATGGTAATGGCGCGGCAATGCGCGTCAGTAGCTGTGCTTATGTAGCCAATAGCCTTGAAGAAGTAAAAGAACTATCTAATGCCGTTACAAAAGTTTCTCACAATCATCCAGAGGGACTAAAAGGTGCAGAGGCTGTTGCAGTAGCTGTATTTCTTGCGAGGACAGGACACAGTTTAATTGAAATACAGGACTACATTCGCAAGAACTATTACCCAATTGGGTTTACAATCGATTCCATTCGAGAAACCTACACTTTTAATGAAACTTGCCAAGATACTGTACCACAGGCGTTAGAAGCCTTCTTTGAATCTATATCGTTTGAGGACGCCATAAGAAATGCCGTTTCAATAGGAGGGGATAGCGATACTATTGCCGCTATTACTGGGGCGATTGCAGAAGCTTATTATGGTGTTCCTGCTTCCACTCGGAAGTTGGCCTTGACTTTTTTGGACGAACGGCTTTTGAAAATACTGGTCGAATTTGAAAATAAATACCAAACCAAAACAGAGATGCTCCATGAAGATGTTAGTGTGTCAATACAATCGATAAAAGGGAGCAAAGTAAAAATAGGAGGAAGAGAAACGATGATTGAATCTGCGGCGGACGTCGTTGATGCTGAAGTGCAAGCGCAATCACAAGACGCAGAAGAAACAACGAGTCAGAAATTATTCGGACATCTTTTTGAAGCTTGCAATATTTTGCGAGGCCCTATAAATCAGGATGAATATAAGAGTTATGTGACCCCGATTTTGTTTTTTAAGAGGCTGTCTGACGTTTATGATGAAGAAACACAAGCAGCACTTGAAGAGTCCGGTGGCGATGAAGAATATGCGAGTTTTCCTGAAAATCACAGGTTTGTTATTCCGGAGGGATGTCATTGGAAAGATGTGCGTGAGGCAAGCGAGAATGTCGGCGTTGCAATAGTAAACGCCATGAATGGCATAGAACGGGCCAACCCGGATACATTGAGTGGTGTTTTTAGTAGTTTCGATGATGCCAACTGGACTGATAAAACAAAACTTTCCGATGAGCGATTAAAAGATTTAATCGAACATATGTCGAAGATAAAAGTAGGGAATAACAACTATTCGGCAGATGTTATGGGCGACAGTTACGAGTTTTTGATAAAGAAATTTGCTGACATGTCAAAGAAAAATGCGGGAGAATTCTATACGCCGCGTTCTATCGTTAAACTATTGATCATGTTAATGGCTCCGCAAGCGGGGGAATCCGTGTATGACCCTGCTTGTGGAACGGGTGGTATGCTTATTGAAGCCATTCGCTATATGAAAGGCGATAAGCGAACATATGGTAGGATATACGGCCAAGAGAAAAATCTCGCAACATCCGCAATAGCTCGTATGAATTTGTTTTTGCACGGCGCAAAGGACTTCAAAGTAACTCAAGGTGATACGTTGCGTTCTCCTAACTATTTGGAACGTGGCTCATTGCAGACTTTTGATTGTGTCGTTGCAAATCCTCCGTTTTCCCTAAAAAACTGGGGAGCGGAACAATTTAGTAGCGATATTTACGGCAGGAATATGTGGGGATGTCCAACCGACTCAAATGGCGATTATGCATGGCTGCAGCATATGGTCAAATCAATGAACCCAAAGACGGGACGATGCGCAGTTGTTCTTCCGCAGGGTATTTTGTTTAGAAGTGGTAAAGAAGGCGATATCCGTAGACAGTTGGTTGAATCCGACAAATTGGAGTGCATTATTACGCTAACGAGTGGTGTGTTTTATTCAACAGGGGTATCTGCGTGTATTTTGTTCTTAAACAATAACAAGGAAGTCGGACATCGTGGAAGAATTTGTATGATAGATGCATCTGACATATACACGCCGCAAAGGGCTCAAAACATTATGACCGAAAATGATATAAACAAAGTTTTCGCGTTATATAAGGGCTACGAAGACGTGATTGAAAAAGTCAAAATAGTTACAATTCCTCAAATCAAGGAAAAGGACTATTCTTTGGCAATCAATAACTACATTGACAAAAGAGAACAAGAGACTGTCTCTCCTGCCGAAGTGCGCAGAAAGTATTTCGAAGCCTATGATGAAATGATTTCGGCCGAAGAAAAGATGAGAAAACTCTTGGTCGACGGAGGGTACATAAATGAGTAAGCGTATTACAATAGAGGAATTACAATCATATTTATGGAACTCTGCCGTATTGTTAAGGACGAACATCGATGCAGGCGCTTACAAGCAATATATCTTTCCGTTGTTGTTTTTTAAGCGTATATGTGACGTTTACGACGAAGAAACGCAGAACGCCATAAAAGAATACGGAGAAGATGCTGCCGAGTTTGATGAGAGCGAATTGCACACATTTGTAGTTCCGAAGGGCTATCACTGGAATGACGTTCGTTCGGTTTCCGAAAATGTCGGCGTTGCAATTGTCGAAGCTTTCCGGAAAGTCGAAAGTGCCAACTCTGACAAACTTCAAGGTATTTTTGGCGATGGGGCATGGACAAATAAAAACCGTTTGCCAGACAGGCTGTTAAAGGATTTATTGGAACACTTTAGTTCAAAAACGCTATCGATCGAAAACTGTCCCGAAGACGAACTTGGACAAGGGTACGAATACCTGATTAAAAAATTCGCTGATGACAGCGGACATACAGCACAGGAGTTCTATACAAACCGTACTGTCGTGCATTTAATGACCGAGATGCTAAAGCCGGAATCCGGTGAATCTATATACGATCCGACATGTGGTAGTGCCGGAATGCTTATTTCTGCTATTGCTTATCTAAAAGAACAAGGCAAGGAATGGCGCAATGTGTCTGTTTACGGACAAGAAATCAACTCACTTACATCGGCCATTGGCAAAATGAACCTGTTTTTACATGGGGTTAAAGACTTCAATATAGTAAATGGAGATACCCTTGCGGCACCGGCTTTTGTCGAAAACGGTAAATTAAAACAGTTTGATTTGGTCCTTGCAAATCCACCTTACTCAATAAGCCAATGGAATAGAAGCGCTTTTGAAAGCGATAAATATGGGCGCAATTTTTTGGGTGTTCCACCACAAGGACGCGCAGACTATGCATTTTTACAACACATAATCGCAAGCATGAAACGCGATACCGGAAGATGTGCCATTCTTTTCCCACACGGCGTTCTCTTTAGAAACGAAGAAAGTGCAATGAGAGAAAAATTGGTGCGGAGCGATGTGGTTGAGTGCATTATTGGCCTTGGTCCGAATTTGTTCTATAACTCACCAATGGAAGCGTGTATTATGATATGCCGGATGTCGAAACCAGTGGAGCGGAGAGGACAAATTCTCTTTATCAACGCAATTGATGAAGTTGAAAGAAAAAATGCTCAAAGTTACCTTGAAGAAAAGCATATCAAAAAAATTGCCGATGCTTATAATGGATATGAGAGTATTCCCGGCTTTGCCTACAAAGGGACGATACAAGATGTAGCCGATAATAACTATTCATTAAGCATTCCGTTGTATGTAAAATCGACGGGAGAAGAAAACAAAATCGATAATCGGACGTTGCAAGAGCGATATGATGGTTGGAGAGCGTCTTCAGACGTCATGAAGTTAAGCTATGAAAAACTAAACAGACTACTAAAAAAGGAGGATACCTCGAATGAGTAAAGTAAGACTTGGCGATGTAGCAGTCGAACATAAGGAAACTTGTAAAAATAACAAGAACGGGTATCCAATAGTGGGGTTGGAACATCTAATTCCGGAAGAGATTACACTTTCGAATTGGGACGAAGGAAGTGATAATACATTCTCAAAAGTATTTCGTAAAGGGAATGTGCTATTTGGGCGTCGCAGAGCCTACCTAAAAAAGGCAGCCGTTGCTCCATTTGATGGTATATGTTCGGGCGATATTACTGTAATCGAAGCTCTCCCGGACAAAATATTGCCGGAACTGCTTCCATTTATCATCCAAAATGACGCTTTGTTTGATTATGCAGTAGGAAAATCGGCGGGATCGCTTTCTCCTCGTGTAAAGTGGGAACATTTACAAAATTATGAGTTTGAACTGCCCGAATTAAGCAAACAAAAGGAACTTGCAGATATACTTTGGGCGATGGATGAAACAAAAAAGTCATACCAAAAGCTCATTTTTGCTACGGACGAACTCGTGAAATCTCAATTTATAGAGATGTTCGGAATGATAGACGTAACATCTCTTTGCAATATGGCTAAAGTATCAGCAGGGCAAAGTTCTCCTTATGATGAGGAATTTTCGGCAACTGGGACTCCATTTATTAAGGCGGGAGATTTGGAAAGTCTTAAAAAGAGAGTAATATCAGAGAATGATTGTAATCTTGTCGACAATGAGACAATAATTCGACGTAAGCTGAAATTACACGGGAAAGGGACTGTTTTGGTGGCAAAAAGCGGCATGTCTTGCTTGTCAGGGCATGTTTATGCATTAAAAGAGCCTGCGTATATCGTGTCTCACCTTGCATGCATCGAGCCAATAGAGGGCAAAAGCACGACAGAGTATTTAAGGTGGTTATTCATCACGTGTGGGATAAAAGATTTAATAAAAGACCCGTCATATCCTTCAATTCAATTGTCTCAACTAAATGAGTTGCAGATTCCAAATGCATCTTATAGTAAACAATTGGAGTTTTCGTCATTTGCGTCCCAGAGCGATAAATCAAAATTTGAACTCGAACAGGCGCTTTCGGAGCTCACAGCAACGTACAAACGAATAATTTCAGACAATTTAGGCTGAAAAAACGGTCATGATGTTTCCTCCGCCTCGTGGGAACGGTATAATAGGAGGAATAATTCTTGGAGGAAACCATCATGATTGAGCAAATTATTCAAAAAATACAAAATGAACTCGTTGGGATCGTAAACGAAAGCCAAATGTCTATTATCACGCAAGTCTTAAACAAGCATTTGGCAACGATTTGCGTCAATGCAACAACAAAAGAGGAACAGAGCAAGACGGATATGCTTGCTCTTTTCATTGCAGCAAAGAGAGTGGAGGGCTGTTCGGAAAAGTCTCTAAGGTATTACGAGTCTACAATTCGTAATATGTTGGACGCAATTGAAAAAATGGAGTGTCAGATAACGACCGAAGATCTTCGTGGATATCTTGACACATATCAACGACGCGGAACGGTGAGTAAGGTTACGCTTGACAATGTCAGACGTATCCTCTCATCGTTTTTTGCTTGGCTCGAAGATGAAGATTACATTGTAAAAAGCCCTGTAAGACGAATTCATAAGGTAAAAACGGGTAAAACAGTCAAAGAAACATATTCGGATGAATCTTTGGAACTAATGCGTGACCATTGTGAAAGCACGAGAGACCTTGCAATGATTGATTTATTATCTTCAACAGGCATCCGAGTTGGCGAATTGGTAAAACTAAACAGAGCGGACGTTGATTTCGAAAACCGAGAATGCATTGTTTTTGGCAAAGGTAATAAACAACGAAAGGTGTATTTTGACGCAAGAACTAAAATCCACTTGCAAAGGTACTTAAACGAAAGAACTGATAACAACGAAGCATTGTTTGTTTCGCTGTTGCATCCATTTGGACGTTTGCAAATCAGCGGAGTGGAGATAAGACTACGTAAAATTGGACGGGAATTGAGTTTTACAAAGGTTCATCCGCACAAATTTCGTAGAACCCTGGCCACAATGGCCATTGACAAGGGAATGCCGATAGAACAAGTGCAGCAATTGCTTGGTCATCAAAGTATAGATACGACCTTACAGTATGCAATGGTCAATCAAAACAACGTAAAAGAGTCTCACAGAAAATTCATCGGGTAAATTGAAACCATTTGTTTGCAATTCTCAATTTATCGAGTGGTTTGGTAGTCCGATTAAAAATGAAAAAGAGTGGAAGTCGGCAAAAATGAGTGATGTTGCCCCCGCGGAGGTGTTTAAGGGAAAAGTTGAATCAGCTGACAATCTATACTGGTTATTAAATCTTGATATGATAGAATCAAACACTGGAAGAGTGATTGAAAAGGTTCGAGTACCTCTTAAAGATATAGGGACATCAACATATGCATTTTCAACTGAAAATGTGTTATTTTCGAAGTTGCGGCCTTATCTTAACAAGGTAATTGTCCCAGACGGAAATGGATACGCAACAACGGAGCTGATTCCACTGATGCCAGATAGGGAAAAACTTAATATTGATTTTTTTACTTCATTATTAAGAGGTGACGAGTTTCTTTCTTTCATCGAAACACAGGTTTCGGGAACAAAAATGCCTCGTGTACAGATGAATGTGTTTTGGAATTTTGATGTGATATTGCCACCAATAGAACTTCAAGAACAGTTTGCGGAGTTCGTCCGACAGAGCGATAAATCAAAATTTGCCGCTGCGAAATGTTCAAATCTCAATTTATCGGGCAAAAAATGACCGATAAAACCTCTACGATAGGGAGGTGTGCATAATGGCGAAGTATTTATTTGGAGACATTGTTAGAGAAATAAAAGAAAAGGTCGACCGCGACAATAATCCGTATGATTATTTTATCGCCGGGGATCATATGGATACTGATGAGTTGCATTTGTTGAGAAGAGGATTATTTGAAGGAAGTGACGTCGGGCCAGCGTTTATTCGTGTCTTCAAACCGGGACAGGTTTTGTATGGTTCACGAAGGACATATTTAAGAAAAGTCGCTGTAGCAGATTTTGAAGGGGTTACCGCTAATACAACTTTTGTGCTTGAAAGCAAAGATGAGTCAATTCTATTACAAAGTTTACTTCCATTCATAATGCAGTCCGATAGGTTCGTACAGCACTCGATTAAACGGTCAAAGGGGTCAACAAACCCATATGTTTTGTTTTCGGACTTGGCTGACTATGAGGTCGATCTCCCAGACATACACGAGCAAAAAAGACTTTCAGAGGTGTTATGGGCAATCGATTCAGTTAAAATGTCGTATAAAAGGCTTATTTCAGCTACCGATGACCTCATTAAGTCTCAATTTATCGGGCAAAAAATGACAGATAAAACCTCTACGACAGGGAGGTGTGCATAATGGCGAAGTATAGATTTGAACAGATTGCGATTAACTCGACTGAAAAAAAGAAACCTGTTGAAGAAGACCGTTTTACATACCTTGGGTTGGAACATTTGGACTCTGGGTGTCTTAAAGTGACTCGATATGGATCGGATGTTGCGCCTATCGGAGAAAAACTTGTCATGCGGAAAGGCGATGTTCTTTTTGGGAAAAGACGAGCCTACCAAAAGAAGGTTGCCGTTGCTCCTTTTGACGGTATCTTTTCCGCACACGGAATGGTCTTACGGCCGAGAGAAGAAGTCGTTGATAAAGACTTTTTCCCGCTGTTTATAAGCTCGGATTATTTTTTAGATGCTGCGATCAAAATATCCGTCGGGTCGCTTTCCCCGACAATTAACTGGCGTGATTTGAAGGAATTGGAGTTTGAATTACCAAATTTGGAGGAACAAAAGCGTCTCGCGGCTGTATTATGGGCAACAAATGATACCATAGAGGCATATAAAAGGCTCATTTCTGCCACTGATGACCTCGTTAAGTCTCAATTTATAGAGATGTTCTCTGGGTGCGAAAGGGTGCGATTGGGGGATTATATTACGCAGATAAGAGGTGTATCATATAAACCGGATGATTTGAGCTTGATACTTGATGAGGAGCACATGTCGCTTTTACGAGCAAACAATATTGAACATAGCGTGCTGGACTTTTCAGATCTACAATATGTGTCTCGAAAAAAAGTTTCCACGCAACAAATACTGCTAAAAGACGATATATTGATGTGTGGATCGAGTGGAAGCATAGAACATGTGGGGAAAGCCGCAATTTTCGATGGAAATGGTGAATATACATTTGGTGCTTTTTGCAAGTTAATAAGAGCTAATGGAAAGTTGAAGCCGCAATATATTAGTGCTTTTATGAATACGAAAGAGTATAGGGAAAAGATAAAAGAATTGGTTTGTGGAACAAACATTAATAATCTTCGCAACGAACATATAGATGACTTGTTAATTCCTTGTCCAGATGCGGACTCCCAAGACGCATTTATTGAGTTCGTCCGTCAGAGCGATAAATCAAAATTATTACTTGGGAAAACACTTGATTTTTCGTCATAAAAAAAGTGATTCTTGACATTTTTAGGGCTTACCCTTAAGAAAATGACAGAATCACTTAAAGATAGTTGATTATTTACGGCCGATATTAATGATATCGACCTTTTTCCCCTTGGCTTTGGCATACTGAATTGTGTGCCAAGTCCCGCCAGATTGCTCACCATTCCAAATGGCAAGCACCAAGTCGGAGTGGTCTACCATATAATCGTTCCGCACGAGCATACAGGCACGGAAGTAGTGGTCATTGACCATCGTGACCTTGTCCGCTTTTTCGAGTATTTGTTTATAGCGATCGGTTTCGGCGGGAGACCATTTCAAGGTCTGATTCGGACAGGGGATAGCGCATTCCAACTTGACGTCAAGGTCGTAATGCTCCCTAAATTGAATGACAGTTTCGGCAAAGTCCATATCGACGCCGAGAGCCATTCCGGAAATAAAGTGGTCGTAACCATTTTCAAGATAGTCAGCAATAGTGCAAGCAAGGGACTCGATATACTCATCGTAATCGGGTCCTTCTTTTTTATAACCCCAAGGCAACTTTGCGGGCCGATGCCCGGTAACGCACACAGTCTTCATAATTCGCTCCTCTCATAAACGATTATACCAAAATACTGGGCGAAAATCAAGCAATACTAAACTTACGCACAGTATTTTCAAAAAGAAAAAGTTTATACTAAATGCATAGCCAAAGTTTAGTAAAAGGAGGAGCAGTCATGACAATAGCAGAAGCCCTGTCAGCGAGATTGACGGAACTGATGGAAGAAAAGCATTTGACCGCATACCGCCTTTCAATGCTTACGGGCGTGAATCAAACAACGATAGGTGATATCAAACACAAACGCAATGTGGCGGTCAATGTCCGCGTTCTTTTTGAGTTATGCCAAGGGTTAGGCATTGAAATCGTGGAGTTCTTCAATAGTCCGCTATTTGCTACCGAAAATATCATAGATTAAGTAAATCATGACAAATATTTTAGTGGGGTGTGCATGTTCTTGCACACCCCTATTTTTATACCTTTCAGGCTCTTGACAGCGAAAGTGAAAATAGATATAATAGAGGTATCAAAAACGGACGGAGCGTCCGTTATTGAAAAGTGAGGGCCATCACGAATGCAAACGAAGAAACCAGACTTGACGAACAAAATTAAACACTTTATTGAAGAGTATTACGGTCAGTACGGGACAAGTCCGTCCATCCGGTGTATAGCGGAGAACGTTGGCTGCAGCAAGAGCAACGTAACGATATACATCGACTATCTAAAAGAGCAAGGACTCTTGGAGATAGGGGAAGGCGGATACGAAACCGAAGTGACGCGAGCGACCGAAACGAACGTTGTTGCCGTGCCAAGACTTGGATACGTGCCTTGCGGACCGTTATCGGAAGAGTATGAGTGCATAGACGGATACGTCAGACTCCCGGCATCGTTTGTCGGAAACGCGAAGAAGTGTTTCCTACTGACAGCGTGCGGAAACTCGATGATAGATGCAGGAATTCATGACGGAGACCTTGTGCTTGTCAGACAACAGGAAACGGCAAACTATAACGATATCGTAGTCGCACTCGTAGACAATGAAGTAACGCTCAAGCGCTATCGCCCGGATTTAGCGAACCGAAGGATTATTTTGCACCCGGAGAACAAACGGATGAAGGACATCATCGTAAGCGAGTGCATGATACAAGGTGTTGCTATTAAGGTAATCAAGGACTTGTAATTCTATGAAACAGCGCACCTACTTCTGCATCGACATGAAGTCGTTTTTTGCATCGGTTGAGTGTGCGGAGAGAGGTTTGAACCCTTTCGAAACCAATCTCATTGTCGCAGACGAAAGCAGAGGTAACGGAACGATATGTCTGGCTATAACACCGAAAATGAAGTCTTTGGGTGTCCGAAACAGGTGTAGACGGTACGAGATACCGAAGGGCATTCAGTACATAACGGCAATGCCGCGTATGCAAAAATACATCGACTACGCAGCCGAGATATACGGAATTTATCTGCAATACATTGATAAGCAAGATATTCACGTGTACTCGATTGACGAGTCGTTTATTGACGCGACTGACTACTTGCCGATGTACCACAAAACACCCAAAGAGTTCGCCAAGATGCTGATAGACGAGATAGCGGAGAAACTGCATATCCCGGCAACGGCGGGGATAGGGACAAACCTATACCTTGCCAAAATCGCTCTTGACATCACGGCAAAGAAAGTCCCTGACCATATGGGATACTTGAACGAAGAGCTCTTCCGAGAAACGCTGTGGCATCACAGACCGCTAACCGACTTTTGGGGAATTTCCACGGGAACGGTCCGTAGACTTGAACGGCGCGGAATTGTGGATATGGCGGGAATCGCAAACTATCCCTCGGAGATACTCTATAAGGATTTCGGAATCAATGCCGAACTGCTTATAGACCATTCATGGGGGAGAGAGTCCTGCCTAATGTCCGACATCAAGAATTACAAAAGCAAGAGCAAATCGGTCTCGTCATCGCAGGTGCTGTTCTCGGACTACACTTTCGACAAGGCAAAGATTGTCGTTGAAGAGATGGTGTGGAGCGGTTGCTTGGAACTGATGCGGCGAAAGGTAATCGCAAGCCACATCACGGTCACCATTGGATACTCAAAGGATTGTCACGCGCCGACAGGCGGAAGAGTGAAGATCGGAGCATCCACGAATCTCCCGAAAAAGATAATGCCAAGCGCAATGGGTGTGTTCGAAAAAACAACGGACAGGAACTCGTTGATACGCAGGGTAAGTATCGGCTTTGACGGAATATGCGATGAAGGGTGCGAAGGTTATGACCTTTTCACAGACTGGGAAGAAGTCGAAAGGCAAAAGCGACTTGCCAGAGCGACTCTTGAGCTGCAGTCGAAGTTCGGGAAGAATGCCTTACTAATGGCATCGGACTTGCAAGAGGGAGCAACCCTTATTATGCGAAATAAACTCATCGGGGGACATAACAGCGGCAATGATGAATAGACAAGACAGAGCCAAGCAGTTTGCTCCGTTCGATGCGTTAAACGGACTGCGAGAAGCTCTTGCGAAAAAGGAATACGACCTCGGCAAGGTAGAGCGTGGAGACCACTCCGAAGAACTTGATAGCGAAATATCGGAAAAATTGTCGAAAGTTCAAAGAGGGGACAGAATCGCACTCACTTGCTATCAAGACGGTTACTATGTAAAAGTCATAGGAGCCGTGAAGGAAATCAACATGATTTTTAAGTACATAGTCATAGGGAACGGCAAGGTGTACTTTGACGATATCTATGGCATAGATAGGGACTTGGTGTAGCCAAGCCGGGAGGAGCAAAAATGCAAACAGAGAAGTACTGCGGAATATGCGGTCAAAAGTTAAATATAGAGTTTGAATACAGAAAAACAGCCAAAACCACCTGTCCGAGGTGCGAATCCGAAAGCGAGTGGAAGTTTTACAAGAACGGAAACTTCACGGAACTCATCCATGTCAGCGATAAGGGGTTGGAAATCCAAGCGCAAATGGAGCGTGAAGAAAATGCTGTATGATGCAAAATGTCCCGTATGCGGGAAACTAAACAAAGATATGTACCTCGAAGAAACCGAGGGACGATTCGTCTGCGACAAATGCGGAAGTGAAATAGAGATTCCGCGTTTCAAAAAGCCGAAGCGGATACCGATATACGATAGCCGAACGCTTGTCGCACTCATAAATAATCATTGATCTTGGCAAATCCGCCCCGTTTTGCCGAGTGAGATAATAACAGAAGATACAACGGCTTTTCTACTTCTGTGTAGGAAGTCCCAACCGCACAAAAGCAGTAGAAAAAATACGAAACCGAGGTATCACAGGGAGAAAGGAGGCAATCTAACAACTATGCACTTCAAAGATGGCGATGTCCCTATAAAATGGGTGTGCCTGAACTGCCGCAATATCATTGTCGGCTTTCAAGGCGAAGACGGTCTTACGCGAATAAAGTGTCCGCATTGCGGCACGGTAACTGTATCAAAGCCAATCAGTAGGCGGCACGTCCAAGTAGATGTGTTCGCGCCACAAGGGCAAGAACTGTTACGCTCTAACTAAATAAACTTGCGAAAGGAACTTGGTCGGTCTGCAACAGGGACACTGTAAAACCAAGACATCCAATCAGCATTAAAGCGGTAGGTTAAACCAGTATTGAGAGGCCACCGATTAACGAAATCCGAATAGGAGAGTAGTTAGTCGGTGGCCTTTTTATTTTCCCCAAAACAAATTCAAAAAAATTGAAAATAATTTTTCAAACCGTAGAAAACCCCAACGGTTTGACCTTTAGAATACAGCCATCAAGAGCAAAGGAGGTGAGATAAGTGAAAGCGAATGAACGACGCATGGCGATATTAGAAGCCTTATGCGAGAGAAGACGCGAACAAGTGGCAAACTTGGCATTCGAGTTCGGCGTGACGGAATGGACGATTCGCCAAGACATTCTGACGCTTTCCTTATCTTACCCGGTCTACACGGTGCAAGGACATGGTGGTGGCGTGTACATAGCCGATGGATACCGACTGGGGAAAAAGTATTTCTCCCAAAAACAATCCGAGTTTCTTGAAAGAATCGCAGAAGGGCTCACGGGAGAAGACTTGGAAATGATGAAAGGCATTCTCAAGACATTCAAAGAGCCGAAGAGAGGTAATAAGTGAAAGTAAATACAAAGAAATTCATCCGAATGGTAAAGGACGAATGCGGAAGTCTGTCGCTGTTCTGTATCGAGTTCGAAATCAGCAGAGCGGAACTTGCGGCAATACTGCTCGGCGGTCTTCCGTTCAACTACGAACAGAGCGAACGAATGATGAACGCATTCGGTGCGGAGAAGATGGTCAAGGTTATCGACTGGGAGGGAATGAATGTACGCTGTCCGATCTAACGAAACGATACGCATCTACGATTCATTCGCATATCGAGGGAGCATTAAGGATATGCAGGACAGGTTTTACGATGCGGACGATAAGTGTTGGGTAGTTCCGCTCACGAAAGAAAATGTGGCAACGCTCGGACTGCTCGGTGCAACGCTTGACGAAGAATTACAGGCTTTGACGGCAGATAGCACGGACACCAAAGGAAATGCCGAACCGACCATCAAACCGCCGATTAAGGGCAGTCTTTACAGCCACCAAGTAAAGGCATACAACTTCGCGCTAAAACAGTTCGATACGGGTAAGGCGGTAGCGTTCCTAATGGATATGGGAACGGGCAAGACCATTACGACTATTGCGCTAATAGGTGCGTTAAACAGTCAAAAGCGCATCGGTAAAGTGCTTGTTGTGTCACCAAAGTCCATAGTCGGTGTGTGGGAAGAAGAGTTCCAAAAGTTTGCGGATTATCGGTATGCGCTAACTATTTTGGATGGCTCGATAGCAAAGAAAAAAGCAGCGTTCGGATACATGATCGGCTTGGCATTGCAGGTCATAGTCGTGAACTACGAATCGGCTTGGAGACTCGAAACGGAGATAGGAAAGTGGAATCCCGACATGATCGTGTGCGATGAATCGTCCAAGATTAAAAACCCGACCACGGCGCAGTCCAAGGCTTTGCATAAACTCGGCAAGAAGACCAAATTCAACGTCATACTCACGGGAACTCCCGTCACCAACAATCCTTTGGACTTCTTCTCGCAGTATAAGTTCTTGGACGAAGAGATACTCGGACCATCCTACTACTTGTTTCGCAACCGCTATGCCGTGATGGGCGGTTATCAGAACCACCAAATCGTAGGGTACAATCATCTCCCGGAACTCGTGGAAAAGGTACATAAGATAGCGTTCCGAATCAAGATACAGGACGCAGTCGACTTGCCACCATTCATAGACGAAGTGAGGACGATAAAACTCGAACCGAAAGCCGAGGCTGTGTATCGGATGATAGAAGAGGACTGCTACGCTCAACTCTCCGCCGATACGGAAGTGACGGCAAGGAATATTCTGACGCAACTGTTAAGACTGTCGCAATGCACGGGCGGGTTTATCCGTGATGATGCAACCGCCAAGCCACAGACAGTAAGTACGGCAAAGATAGAGGCTCTCGAAGATATCATCGACAGCTGCGTGGAAGAAGACAAAAAGGTGGTTGTGTTTGCACGGTTCGTCCCGGAAATCGAAGCCATAAAAGCAATGCTCGAAAAGAAAAAGTTGGGCTATAGGTTGATTTACGGCGCAACGAAGGATAGAGCGGAGCAAGTGAAAGACTTCCAAGAGAACCCGGATGTAAAAGTATTCGTGGGACAACTGCAAACCACGGGAATGGGACTGACGCTGACGGCGGCAAGCGTGGCAGTGTTCTATTCGTTGGACTTCTCTTATGCGAACTATGAGCAGAGCCGAGCAAGAATTCACCGAATCGGACAGAAAGAGAAGTGTCTATACATTCATCTCGTGGCGAAGAACACGGTGGATGAAAAAATAATGAACGCATTAAAGCACAAAGGCGATATTGCGAAACTGATGGTAGATAACTGGAGGACGTTACTGCATGGGAAAGTTTAAGGATTTGACGGGAAGACAGTTCGGTAGGCTTACGGCATTAGAACCATTGCCACCGCACGGAAAGAATACGGCGCTGATGTGGGCATGCAAGTGCGAGTGTGGCGGAATGGCGATTGTACGGGGAACGGACCTTGTCAACGGACACACGATGTCGTGCGGATGTTACCGCAAGATGCAAAAGGCGATGCCGAACGGAGAACTGCGGCTGCATCGAATATGGGCGAATATGAAACAGCGATGCGCTAATCCGAAGAGCAAAGACTTCAAGTATTACGGCGCAAAGGGAGTGTGCGTGTGTGCCGAATGGGAAGACTTTGAGACTTTCTTCTACTGGGCAATGTCACACGGATACAAAGACGGCTTGACGATAGAGCGTATCGACAACGGCGGAGATTATTGCCCGAATAACTGCAAATGGATACCTAAATGTAGGCAGAACAGCAACACGAGCCGAACGAAACGATATGTGATGTACGGGAAAGTGTTCACGCTTGCGGAAATTTGCAGGATATACGGGGTATCTCGCAGCACAGTCGCGTCTCGATTGAAGAAAGGTATTCCGCTTGAAAAAGCAATCAAACAAAACAGGAGGTATCAGATGAATACGAAACTACTGGAACTGTCCGACAGACTCAAAGAACTGCGGACGCAAAAGAGCGACCTTGAAAGAGAGGTCAAGGGCATCAACGAAGAGATTGACGGTGTAACAACCGAAATGATCGACTTGATGACCACGGAAGAGTTGACTTCGTTCAATCGTAACGGAACGACGTTCTCGCTCGTCACGCAAGAGTACCCGGCACCAGAACCCGAAAGGAAAGGCGAACTATGGGAAGTCATGAAGAAAAACGGCTTCGAAGATTTGTTCACTATCAACAGCCAAACCCTTTCGGCAACGGTCAAGGAACTTATTGCGGCGAACGAGGGCGTACTCCCGGAATGGTTGGACGGGCTCATAAAAATTGCGGAGAAGAACAGTATCCGCGTTGCCAAATCGAAAAAATATTAATTTAAGGAGACGAAAACACAATGGCAAACGAAATCGTAAAGAAAGAAGACACGGCACTTACCTTTGGAGCAAGCGCAGACCTTGGCGAGATCTTCGCAGAGGAACTTGACGGACTGACTCCCTCGTTCGAGAGAATCAAAATCCCGGCAGGCGGAGGTCTTGCCTACGAAGTACCGGGTGACGATCCCGAAAGTCCCGACTCGGCGAAAGAGTTCAAAGCGGTGATTTTGTATCATCATCCCATCTCGTGCTACTACAAGGAAGAGTACACGGGCGGGAACAATCCGCCTGACTGCGGCTCGATGGACGGACGCATCGGTATCGAAGCGGAAAGCGGAGAAATCAGACAGTGCGCCGACTGTGAATTCAATAAGTTCGGCAGCGGTAAGAACGGGGCAAAAGCGTGCAAGCAGAAGAGAAGAATCTACCTTCTTCGTGAGGGCGAGGCTCTGCCGATTATTCTCTCGCTCCCGACGGGCAGTCTTGCCGAATTCAGTAAGTACGTAATGCGACTTCTTTCCAAAGGAAAGAAAACCGTGAGCGTGGTCACCAAGTTCACGCTGAAAAAGGCACAGAACAGCGGCGGTATCAACTACTCGCAGGCGGTGTTTGCAGTCGACCGAAACTTGACCGAGGAAGAACTCAAGAATGTACTTCCTTTGGCAGAACAGGTCAAAGCAATGGCAACCAAGGTCACAGCGCTTGACGAAGAATAAGAAAAGACGGGCGATGGGTGGCGGTAAAAGTCCGCCGCCCGGAAACCCAAAACGGAGGAACGATGACGGACATTTTCGAGAAGGTCAAAGACCAAGTTAAAATCGCCGATGCTGTCGAAGCATTCGGCATCAAATTGAATAGCAGAGACAAAGGTCTGTGTCCGTTTCATAGGGAAAAAACTCCGTCGTTTTCGATTGACCGCAAGAACAATATCTTCACTTGCTTTGGCTGCGGAGAAACGGGTGACGTCATAACCTTCGCGTCAAAGATAAAAGAAGTAGAGCCGTTAGAGGCGGCAAAACTTCTTGCCGAGATGTTCCATATCGACATAGACGATTGCACTAAGCGAACGAGCATAAAAGACTACCTGAAAGCGTGCATCAAAGACGCGGACAAGACCGACTATTTTCAAAAGCGCGGTCTGACCAAAGAAACAGTGAAAAAATATTGCCTTGGTTATGACGTAAAGAGAAACGCAATCGTGTTGCCGTACTCATCGGAACTACGATACTACCAAACTCGGAGCATATCCGACAAAAAGTTCTATAAACCGACAAACGAAGAGGCGGGTGCGGAGCCGCTGTTCAATCGCAAAGCGTTGTGGGGGACGAGTAAAGAACCTGTCTTTATCGTGGAGAGTCCGCTCTGCGCCTTGTCTATTATGCAATGCGGCGGCGTCTCGGTGTCGCTCTGCGGTGTCGGCGGAGCAAACAAGCTCGTCAAAGAGGTAAAGTCGAAAAAGCCGAACGCTCCGCTTGTGCTGTGCTTGGATAATGACGAACCGGGGCAAAAGGCATCCGCATCACTTGAAAAAGATCTCCAAGCGGCGAAGATTCCATACATAGTATTCAACGTTGCTGGGAGCAAGAAAGACCCGAACGAACTATTGATGTCGAACCCCGAAGAACTAAAAGCAGCGGTGGCGGTGGCAAAGAGAGAAGTTCGGAAAGTCTATAAACGTGGTGTGGCGAGCATAGCGGCAAGCGACTTGCAAACGGCGAAGATAGATCCGCCAGAATGGTTAATCCCGGATGTGTTGCCGCAAGGCTTGGCGATATTATGTGCTTCGTCCAAGGTCGGAAAGTCTTGGATGGCTATGCAGATGTGCTTGGCGATAAGCCGTGGGAAAGAGTTCTTGGACTATGCAAGCAATCAGGCTGGGTGTTTGTATCTCGCTCTCGAAGACGGCATTTTCCGTCTGAAAGACCGACTCAACAAAGTGCTTGACGGCGGGAAAGCACCGAGCAATTTCTACTTGTCCATCAAGGCGAACGGCTTGGACGGCGGTCTTATCAAGCAGTTGGACGAAGAGTTCGAAGAACACCCGGACATAAAACTGATTATCATCGACACCTTGCAAAAGGTAAGGGGTTCGGCGAAGAAAGACGAAATCGCCTACGCAACGGACTACCGAGAACTTGGAGCATTGAAAGAGTATGCCGACAACAAGCGGATCTGCATTTTTCTCATTCATCATTTGCGAAAGATGGCGGACGAAAATGATGTATTCAATATGATTTCGGGTTCGAACGGCATCATGGGTGTATGCGACACGATATTCATCATCTACAAGAAAAAGCGGCAAGACGAAAATGCCGTGCTGTTTATGACGGGACGAGATATTCGGCAGCAAGACGTCGTGGTGCATTTCGATGAAACAAAGTATCGATGGGATATGGTCGGAACTGCGGAGGAAGAAGAGCGGAAACGCAAAAAGCGCGAGTACGAGAGCAATCCTATCGTGAAAACGATCAAAGACCTCTTAAAACAGTATCCGATGGGTTGGAAAGGCACTGCAACCGACTTAATCAAGGCTGTGTACGATGTGACGGGAAGTCCGTGCATTTACTCAACGGCGGCACTCGGCAAAGAGATAACGAACATCGAAACGCAGCTCTACTATGACGGCATCGAACACTCGATGAAACGGAGCGGTTCGAGCAGAGTGCATTATTTCGGTAAACGGCAGGCATATAAGTCGACATATCAACGGGCGATATTCGATGAATCGGAAGACTAATACGGCTAAACTGGTCGATTTCGACCTGATAAGAATGACGGGTAATGACGGCAAAGTGACGGCAAGTGACAGGAAAACAGTTCTCACACAACACTATCCGTCACTACTGTCACTCCGTCACAACCGTCACATCCGTCACAAAAACGAGATTTCTAATAGAGGGTTTACTGTCACACTGGTAAAGTGTCATTTAGTGACAGGTGTGACGGTTGTGACAGGTAGTTTTATATAGGAGCGAAAAAAGTGAAGGAAAGCGACCTGATAAAAGCGATAAGCAATTATTTGAAAACAGTTCCAAACTTGTTCTTTTGGAAGGAACACGGCGGTATGTACGGAACGGCGGGAATTCCGGATTTGATAGTCTGTTATAAGGGCAGATTTATAGGTCTGGAATGCAAGGTAGGTAAAAACACGGCAACGGCACTGCAACAGCAGACGATTCGGCAGATATTGAAGGCGGGCGGATATGCGGTAGTCGTAAAAAGCGTAGGCGAGGTAAAAGCGATAATTCAAGCGTTTGAAAAGGAGTAGTATGGCAGACATCAACAAAGTGGTGATAACGGAAGAGGCGGAATTCGATTACGAGGTAATACTCGGACTGCCGATGCCGAAAGCCGACATAAAAGAGGCTTGCGAAAATTACATAGAATCCAGATATGACGGCGGTCGCACACTTTGGGGATATTACTACAAGTGGAAGTACTATGACGAAACCGCCGATAAAATGCTTTTGCTGTTCTTTTATAAGGGGCAAAAGTTCGGAACGATGCAAATGTGGGATTTGTGCGGAGTTTGCTTGGAAGAAGACTGGAACGAAAACTTGGAAGACTACGGACAGATACGAAGTTGGCTGAAAAGCAAAATCAATCCCATAGATAACGGCGATTGGGTATGGGACGAGCGAGTAAGAGAAGAAAAAAGAGGAAAGGAAATGGAGGACTACTGCAATGACAACGACTGAAATCAAGGAACACTTGGAGAACTATACGGCCAAGAAAGCCATAGCGGAATACAAGAAAAAACAAGGCTTGACCGAAGATAGGACACTCGTATGTATCACGGCGATTGAAGACTGTATTGCAGGACTTCCTAACGGACTGGACGAGATTATCCGCAAGTATTATCTGCAAAAGATGTCATTGCGAGAGATGAGCAAGCGGTTCTTCTTGGGACGCGATGCAATCGCCAGAAGAAGAGATAAAGCGATAGCCATTATAAGCGACTGTTTAGCCGAGTTATAAAAAGCGACACGACCGAGCCAAAAACCGCCAAAACGCGACAAACGGCAGATATAATAAGAGTGTAGGCAGGAGATAAATATGCCAAGAAAACCAAAACGACCGTGTAGTTATCCCGGCTGTCCAAAGCTCGTTGACGGGCAATACTGTGAAGAACACAAGCGGCTCGTAGACAAGCAATACAACGAGTACGGACGAGATAACTTCACGAAGAACTTTTACAAGACACCCGAATGGTTGCACGCGAGAAAGCAGCAACTCAATCAGCACCCGTTATGTGCGGAGTGTTTGAAAGCGGGTAAAAGAACGAGAGCGACAATGGTAGACCATATCGTTCCCATCAAGCAAGGCGGCGAGCGGTTCGCTCCAAGCAACTTGCAAAGCCTGTGTTGGTCGTGTCACTCACGCAAGAGCGCACAGGAAGGCTCAAGGTGGAAACCGAAGCCGAGAGAGTACGACTGACCGCCGGGGAGGGGGAGGTCGAAAACTTGACGGTTTCAACCCTAAGAGCGGGGCCGCAGTCCAACGCGAAAAAACGCGAAATCAAAAATCAAACGGAAAAATCAAAGAAATCAAAACCAATACGAAGTATTGAAGGACGGGCAACCGTCCTTTTTGATTTCGCGGGAAATCAAAACAATCAAAAAAACAGAGCAAAAATCAAAAATTCAAAGGGGAGGCAGTATGGCAAGCGGTGGAGCAAGACCGGGCGCGGGAAGACCGAAGAAAGCGGTCACGCAAAAGATACTGGAAGGCAATCCCGGCAAGCGTCCGATAGAAGTCGTGAACTTCACAACCGACAACGGACTGGAACTACCAAGCGAACCGCCTTCTTATTTATCAGCAAAAGCAAAAGAGATATACAAGACCGTGTACGCATGGCTGAAAAGCATCGGGTGTACGCAAGGGATACTGCCGTACAACTTGGAAGAGTACGCATTTTGCAAAGCGAGATGGCTTGAATGCGAAGATATGAACACCAAGCACGGACTGCTCGTAAAAGACCAGAACGGCAAGCCGATGCCGTCCCCGTTCGTGGGTATGGCGCAACAGTATCTCAAACAAACCAACGAAGTGTGGAGCAAAATCTACATCGTGGTACGAGAAAGCAAACTGTCGAAGTGGGACGAAACAAACCCCAACGATGACATTATGGAAAAACTATTAGGGGGTAAAGCATGACGGAATACACAACCGAAAATCCGTTGCGACTGATTGAACTGTTCGCAGGTATCGGTTCGCAAACACAAGCATTAACGAATATCGGCATTGCACATAAAGTCGTGGCGATAAGCGAGATAGACAAATACGCAATTCAAAGTTACGAAGCAATGCACGGAAAAGCCAACAACCTCGGAGATATCCGCAAGATAGAAGAACTCCCGGACGCTGACCTTTGGACATATTCGTTTCCGTGCCAAGACATATCGGTCGCAGGCAAGGGTGCGGGCATTAAGGAAGGAACTCGCAGCGGATTGCTGTTTGAAGTCGAGCGTTTGCTTCGTGTTGCATCGGAAAAGGGAACGCTTCCGAAATACCTATTGCTTGAGAACGTCAAGAACCTTGTCAGCAAGAAGTTCAAGGCGGACTTCGATAAATGGCTCGATTTTCTCGCCGAACTCGGCTACACAAACTATTGGAAAGTGTTGAATGCCAAGGACTACGGCATTCCGCAGAACCGAGAACGGGTTTTCTGCGTATCTATCAGGGGTGAACACGAGCCCTTTGTTTTTCCGAAACCCAAAGAATTGACTATTCGTCTGCGAGATATGATTGACGAAACAGTCGATGAAAGGTTCTATCTCAAGGAAAGCACAATACGGAGCATACTTCGTTCGACATTTAACAGCCGAAGAGACAGTATTCGCCCCGGTGACGGGCTCGCAAATACACTTCTTGCAAGAGATTGGCGCGGACCGCAATGCGTTCAGGTCGGAGAAGTGGTAGGCGGCAAGTGGGACAAGATGCACGATATCAGCAAGCGTGTGTATGAACCTGATGGTATCGCTCCGACCGTGCATTGTCAGCAGGGCGGCAATACCGAACTGAAAATAGCCGAAGACTTCGTGCTTGGCGGACTTCAAAAGCACCAAACACCGAGAACGGACGGCATTAGTCCAACGCTCACCGAGGCGATGGGCAAAGGTGGCGGTCAAACTCCTATCATCATTGACACGGCCGAGCCGAAAGAACGCTTTTATAAGCAAGCATTCGAAACGCTGAAAGAGAACGAGTGCGAAGTGGGCGATACTATAGACGCTTTCAATAAGAAAGTGAACAAGAGCGGAGTGTGTCCGACTCTTACTACTCGACCGGAAGGGTTCAAGACAGCAATTCTTCCCGTTGTTGGAGCAATGCGTGGAAGGAACCCCGAAGATCCGTCCGACAGAACGGCGGGAGTGCCGACCGAACAGAGACTTGAAATCAACGAAAAAGGGCTTTGCAATGCTTTGACCACGGTTCAAAAGGACAATCTTGTGATTGAAGAAGACAAACAGGACTATGTAAGCCGAAGATATAACGAGTTTATCGAAGAAAAAGGGTATGTTCCGGAGATGTTTGTGGCATACAACAAGACCGAGATAAAGGATGTTGCCCCAACGCTTACAGGGCAATGCAGCTCTCCGTCCGGGAGTTCTGCTGTGTTAAAACTCGAAGTCGAAGATGTCAAGGTTCTTGCACCGAACAATTGGGGACACAAAGCAGGCGATGGAACGATTACGCGAGAACGAACCGAAAAAGAGATTGTTCCCGCACTACAAGCATCGGCAGGGCAAACGCAACAGTCCTATCTGAAAGTCAAGGTGGCAAACAAGAAAGGCTACGAAGAAGCAAGACCCGGCGATTATGTCAACATTACATATCCCGGCAGTAAGACCAAGCGCGGTCGAGTGGGGAGCGGAGTGGCGCATACCTTGACTTGCGGTGACGGAAACGCGGTGATCACCGAGAATGTGAGAATCCGCAAGCTCACACCGAGAGAGTGTCTTCGCCTTATGGGGTGGAAAGACGAACAGATAGACAAAATCGTTGCGGCAAAGATAAGCGGAACGCAGCAATACAGGCAAGCGGGCAACGGAATAGTGGTTCAAGTCTTGGAGTCAATCTTCAAGGCTTTATTTTTAGGCGAAATCGAGTAATGGAGTATATAGCAAGCATTAGTTACGGCAAGGACAGCCTTGCAATGCTCGAAGTCATACACAGATACAGTCTTCCGCTCGATAGAATTGTCCACGTGGAGATAATGGCAACGGATACGATACACGCGGATCTTCCGCCAATGGTTGCTTTCAAAGAAAAAGCAGACAAAATCATCTATAAAAAGTATGGAATCCGAGTTGAGCATATCTCATCGCCAAAGTCCTACGAAGACTACTTTTATTCTGTAAGTAACGGGGGAAAGAGTCTATATGCGGGGAAAATATATGGTTTTCCAATGCAAAAGGGGAATTGGTGTACGGGACGGCTAAAACAGTCCGTGCTTCAAAAGGTGCAGAGAAATGCGATTGTGTATATCGGAATAGCAATAGACGAACCCAAACGATTTCATAACCTGACCGAAACAAAAAGAAGTCCGCTCGTGGAATACGGGTGGACGGAAAAGATGTGTCGAGAGTGGTGTGAGGAGAACGGACTATTAAGTCCGACCTATGAAACATCGCTGCGTGGCGGGTGTTGGTTTTGCCATAACCAATCTACGGCGCAGCTACGCTTGCTGCGAAAACAGTACCCGAAACTGTGGGCGAAATTATTGGAATGGGACTTGGATAGCCCGATTTCATTCAAGGGGAACGGACGCACGGTTCACGACTATGAGCGAAGATTTCAATTAGAAGAACAAGCAAAAGTCCCAATGGATAGAACTTTCCGTTGGGGGATGATGGAGGACAAATCAATGATTAAACATATCTATACGGCAGAGTCGGTAACTTGCGGTCACCCCGACAAACTTGCAGACCTTATTGCGGACAGCATTCTCGATGCGTGTCTGGAACAAGACGAAGACAGCAGAGTGGCTTGCGAAGTATTGCTTGCCCATAACAAATGCTTTATTGCCGGGGAGATCACGACCAAGGCGAAAGTCGACTACGAATACATTGCAAGATGTGTGATTGCCGAAGTCGGCTACGATGCAAACGACATCGAATACGAAGTCCGCATTCATAAGCAGAGCGCGGATATTGCGGGAGCAGTCGGTAAGAAAGAACAGGGGGCAGGAGACCAAGGCATCGTCTATGGTTATGCGTCAAGCGAAACCTTAAACTATATGCCACTCCCGGTGGAACTCGCTCACCGATTGACCGATAGGCTCACCGAATGTCGCGTTAATGGTGTTATAGCGGGACTTTTACCCGATGGAAAGAGTCAGGTATCGATCGAGTATGACGGGGACAGGTTCTCTCGAATCGTGTCCATCGTTGTGTCGGCACAGCACCGAGAAGATAAAACGCTCGATGAACTGACGGCGGAGATTAAGGAAAAAGTGATTGCTCCCGTTTTTGCGGAGTACGACATTTCCAAGACAGAAATCCTTGTCAATCCGTCAGGTCGATTCGTAATCGGCGGGTTCGTTGCGGACACGGGACTGACCGGGCGAAAACTGATGGTAGATACCTATGGCGGAATCGCTCATAACGGCGGTGGAGCGATGAGCGGTAAGGACGCAAGCAAGGTCGATAGAAGCGGTGCATATCTTGCAAGGTACATTGCAAAGAACGTCGTTGCATCGAACCTTGCAGAGAAGTGCGAAGTCGCGATTTCTTATGCTATCGGTGTTCCTAAACCAACAAGTATTGACGTCAATACATTCTACACGGGAACGGTCAGCGAGGTTCTCATCAAGAAAGCAATCGAGAAGGTATTTGACCTTTCGGTGGCGGGAACGATTGAGAAACTCGACCTTAAGAAACCCATGTATGCACAGACGGCAGTTGGCGGACATTTCGGAAAAGACTTCCTTGCTTGGGAACTCGTAGACAAAGCGGAGGAAATCAGTAATGCCATCAACAAGGGATAAGCTCATAACGGACAATATGCGATTGGTCTATCACATGTACAAAACAATCGGAGACGGGCCGATAAAAGACCGATATAAAGAAGACATTATATCGGAGGGAATGCTTGGACTCGTCAAGGCGGCGGACAGTTTTGATGAAAGCCGTGGAGTCCGATTTAGTACATACGCGACAATGTGCATACGCAATGCCATGCTGATGTTTATCCGAAAAACGAAAAAATACGATCCGCACGAGGTGTCGTTGTATGAGGTAATCGGTAAAGATATAGACGGCAAGAATCTTGTTTTGGCGGATGTGATAGAAGATGAAAGCCAAAGTGAAGACGAAATCATCACGCGGATTATGATAGACGAGTTTGAAAAAAGGCAGTCTCCGATCGACCAAAGGATAATGAGAGAACTAAAACTCGGCAAACGGCAGGTCGAGATTGCAAGAGTAGTCGGAATGAGCCAAGCACAGGTATCAAGGCGAATTCGAAAAATGCGAGAAAAGTTTCAAAATTAACGAAATTTATACTGGACTTTCGATTGTCTTTACGGTATTTTGTTTGACTTGATAGGAGGTGGCAACCATGACCAAACCAAGGGTTGAAATCCATAGTCAAGGTCCGGAAGGGAATATTTACTTCATTATCGGAAAAGCAAGGGACGCACTCCGCAAGGCGAGACGAATCAGCGACTACAACGATATGTGGGAGAGGGTGCAAAACTGCGGAAGTTACACGGCGGTGCTTGCCGAAATCCGCAAAACGGTAGACCTTATCGACCTTGACGGAGCGTTCTAATAACAAATAAGACATGGAGAGAGCAATGTCTCTCTTCTTGTCATTTATGGAGGTTGAATGGGAGAGAGTAAGATAATTACAAAACCAAACGGCGAACTATTCAACCCTGACCTTGCACAAAGGGCAATCACATTTATCAATATGCTCAAGCACACCAAAGGGGAATGGCATGGCAAGAACTTCGACTTGTTGCCGTGGCAAACTCAAATCATATCGGATGTATTCGGGACCGTAAAGCCAAACGGATACCGACAATACAACACAGCCTATGTCGAAATACCAAAGAAACAAGGCAAGTCCGAACTCGCCGCCGCTGTCGCACTTTATCTCCTTGCGGGTGACGGCGAGTGGGGTGCTGAAGTATATGGATGTGCAGCCGACAGACAACAGGCGTCGATTGTGTTCGATGTCGCTTGTCAGATGGTAGAGCAATGCCCGGCATTGAAAAAGCGAATCAAACCGATAATTTCGCAAAAGCGGCTCGTGTACCTGCCGCTTAACTCGTTCTATCAGGTGCTTTCGGCAGAGTCGTATACCAAGCACGGACTCAATGTTCACGGAGTCATATTCGATGAGTTACACGCACAGCCGAACCGAGCATTATACGATGTAATGCTACACGGCTCTGGTGACGCACGAAAACAACCGCTTTTCTTCTTGATAACGACAGCCGGGACGGATCGCAACTCGATATGTTGGGAAGTCCATTCCAAAGCAAAGGACATCATAGAAGGGCGAAAGCACGACAAATCGTTCTATCCTGTCATATACGGAGCGGAAGACGATGACGATTGGGGAGATGAAAAGGTGTGGTATAAAGCCAACCCGTCTCTTGGTGTCACGGTCGATATAGATAAACTAAAAACGGCATTTAACTCGGCAAAAGAGAACCCAGCAGAAGAGAACTTGTTCAGGCAACTGCGACTCAATCAATGGGTAAAACAGAACATGCGGTGGATGCCGATGGACGCTTGGGATAAATGCGATTTTGCGGTAAATGCGGAGAAACTTCTCGGCAGAGAGTGCTACGGCGGACTTGACCTTTCGTCAAGCACGGACATAACGGCATTCGTGTTGGTGTTTCCACCGACAGTCGATGACGATAAATACAGCATTCTTCCGTACTTTTGGATACCTGAAGACACGATAGATTTGCGAGTAAGACGCGACCACGTTCCATACGATACTTGGCTCGGTCGTGGACAGGTAATCGCAACGGAAGGCAACGTCATTCACTACGGATACATTGAGAACTTCATCGAAGACCTCGGCACGAAATATCACATCAAAGAGATTGCGTTCGATAGGTGGGGAGCGGTGCAGATGGTACAAAATTTGGAAGGAATGGGGTTCACGGTCGTGCCGTTCGGTCAGGGTTTTAAGGATATGAGTCCGCCGACAAAGGAATTGATGAAACTCGTGTTGGAGCAGAAGATAGCGCACGGCGGGAATGTCCCGCTCCGATGGATGATGGATAACGTGTATGTCCGAACCGACCCGGCAGGAAACATCAAGATGGACAAAGAAAAGTCCACTGAACGAATAGACGGCGCGGTAGCGACCGTTATGGCACTTGACCGAGCAATCCGAAACGAAGGCTCGACCGATAGCGTATATAACGAACGCGGAATTATCGTGATTTAGGGCAAAAAGGCTTGAAAAAAACTAAAAGATTTGATATAATGACAGCGTAAAAGAAGACTTGCTCGCAAAGAATGAAGAAATTTTGCAAGGTTAAACGAGATACATCCAATACATTACGGATTCATTTGGGCGTTTCTTCTTTGAAAGTCAAGTAATCCTTTTAACTATCGGTAACTGTTGAAATTCTCGTTAAGTTATCGAGAAAGTGGGAGAGAGGCCATAGGTGCCTCCGAAATTGTTAAATGCATTACACCATACAAACAAGGGCAATTAAAAGATTGCTTTGTTTTGTTGTGTGTAGTGCCATAGATTTGAACCCAAGCCACTTACACACAGCAGTGTATGTGGCTTTTATTATGGGTTCAAAAGGAGGTGCTACACATGAGCAAGGGACGCGGAGTATCTGGTTATACCCACAGCCAAAGACAACTTGATGATTATGCCAATCAGCATAATCCTAACAATTCTGCTTACTGGGCAAACCAAGACAATCACGCTAACCAGTGCAATCCCAATAACGATGAATATTGGCATAGCCGTGGTGACAGCGATGATGACGATGAAGACTAACTAAAAGAAAGAACCGTTTGGAGCAATTCAAGCGGTTTTTTCATACCCAAAACAGGAGGAATGAATGAAAATAGAGAGAAGAAAGGTGGACGAACTCAAAGCCGCTGGGTACAATCCTCGTAAGGATTTACGACCGGGCGATGCCGAGTACGAGAAGCTCAAACGAAGTATTCAAGAGTTCGGATATGTAGAACCCGTTATATGGAACAAGCGAACGGGAACGGTTGTCGGCGGTCACCAAAGATTAAAGGTGATGAAAGACCTTGGCTATGAAGAGGTTGACTGCGTAGTGGTTGACCTTGACGAAAAAAAGGAAAAAGCACTCAACATCGCACTCAACAAAATCAGCGGCGAGTGGGATAACGACCTGTTGGCAAACCTTTTGAAAGACCTTGACGGGAGCGGTTATGATATCACTCTCACGGGTTTTGACCTTGCCGAAGCACAGGAACTGTTCGGCAGCGGTAGTATGGAGAACGTCCACGAAGACGATTTCGATGCCGAAACAGCCATAGAAGAGATCGCCGAACCGAAGACCAAACGCGGTGACCTGTGGATACTTGGGGCTCACCGACTGCTTTGTGGCGATTGCACCCAAAAGGAAGACGTGGCAAAGGCCTTGGAAGACAAGTATGCCGATGTTATGGTAACCGATCCGCCGTATAATGTGGACTACGGCGGAACGATAAACGGAAAAGACAGAAACATTGCAAACGACAATCTCTCCCAAGACGAGTTCTACCAGTTCCTTTTGAGTTTTTACAAGGCAGCGGAAGCAAACCTAAAAAAGGGCGCACCCGTTTATGTGTTCCATAGCACGAAAGAATCTGTAAATTTCATCAAGGCGATGGTGAACGCGGGGTTCAAATACGCGCAAACCCTTGTGTGGTATAAGAACCACTTTACGCTTGGCAGACAGGACTATCAGTGGATACACGAGCCTATCCTATACGGATGGAAAGAGGGTGCCGGGCATTATTTCATCAACGACAGAACGCTTTCAACGGTCTATGAAGACGTAAGATTGAACGCAAGAAAGATGAGTAAAGCCGACCTTGTGGACTTTATCGATAAACTGTTCGAGCAACCGACTTCGGTCATTCTCGATAATAAGCCGTCCAAGTCCGCCGATCATCCGACAATGAAGCCGATAACCCTTTGTGCTAAGCTCATCTACAACAGCAGCCACGAAGGGGATACCGTGCTTGAACCATTCGGCGGTAGCGGTTCGACCTTGGTGGCGGCGGAACAACTGAACCGCAAATGCTGTGCCATAGAGCTCGAACCGAAGTATTGCGATGTCATTGTCAGACGATACAAGGAACTCTGCCCGGCGGTGCAGGTAAAACATATCCGTGATGGTGTCGAAATCTACGATTAAATGATAATTCTTTTGTTTCGGGGCATTTTCGTCTGGACTTTCCTCGGCGAACGCGCTATTGTTTGTGATACCAAATAAAAGGTGGAACAATCAATGAGTTTAATCGAGAAAATCTATGACGGACAGAACATCGGGCGAGATGCTTACAAAGCCTTGCCATCGTCCAAAAAAGAAGAACGACTGTATGCCAAACTGAAAGAAAGCCTATCCGAAGAGCAGATGACACTTCTTAACGAGTTTATGGAAGAAGTCATCGAACGAATGGGAAACGAACAGCATAGGGCATATAGACTTGGCTTCCGAACGGGCATGAAGATAACCATTGAAGTGTACGACCAAAAAACGGAGGAAGACTAATGGCAAGCATATTTGGATTTACCTTGAAAGGCATAAGAACCTTTCGGGGAAGAGACTGGGACGGAGTTCAAGGCAGCATCTATTATAAAGGCAAGAAAGTCGGATGGTATAATGACAGCGGTGATGGCGGAGCGGCTGACATCGACTTCGATGGAACAATCGAAGAAAGAAGAAAAATGGACGAACTACTCAAAGCCGCTGCGGTCGAATATTACAAGAGATATCCGATGACGGGCATTTATGCGGATCTTCCGATAGATTCCGAACTTTTTATGTCGGCACTGGTGGGAATCATCGATGACGAAAAGGAATACAAAAAGGCGGTGAAAGGTGGATATACGAAACTAATTGTGTACACCGATCCTAAAACGCGGTTTCAGATGCTTGCAAAGTTCCCGACAATGGAGAGTATGGAAAAGTACATTGAAGAAAAGGGCATAATGGTAGAGAGAAAGTACGAGAAAATCGAAGATTTCACCATCGAATAAAGGGCAAAAACAAAGCCCTTTTTCTTTGTTAATTCTTTGTGTTTTGGCGTGTTTTCGCTGGGCTCTTTCGGTTGTTTACGGTATATTGTAGGTACAAAAACAAAGCAAGGGCAACAGCCGAAAGGAGCATAAAAATGGAAACGAAAAAGGAAATCCGCAACTACTGCAAGAACAAGCTCAACGCACTGGTGAGAGACCATAACCACTACAACAAAGTGAGATATACGGACGCGGTAGTAGACTACAGAACGGCAATCAATTACCTTATCGACTACGCGAAAAGAAACGGCATCAAACTCGGATACGCGATGGACGAAAACGGATACATCACGGTGGCATAAGGAGGGCAGCACAATGGCAAAACAAAAGGACATCTTCAGAACACTCAAATGCTACAGTCACGGCTTCCACACCCACGCAACCGAAGAAGAGAACAAGGCGTACGATGCCAAGGTCGAAGAACTCAAAGCAACGATACTCGCCGATGTAGAACACGCTCCCGAAATCATAGCAGACGAGTTCGCCAAGCATCAGGCAAAGATGTATCGCTCCCAGATGCAAGGACAATACGCCGAGCTGATATGCAATGCCGAATGGAAAGCAATCGACAATACGCTAATGGCACTTATCGATAGCAAACCGCTAAAAAAGGACTAAAAACGACCGAAAAAGACAAAAAATCCGACCGTCCGACAGGGCGGGTTGGTTCTTGTTTTTGTTTGTTAATTCTTTGTGTTTTCACGCGTTTTCGCTGGGCTCTTTCGATTGTTTACGGTATATTGTAGGTACAAAAACAAAGGAGCAAAACAATGAAAAAACAACTCATCGAAATCGCAAAAAAGAACTCATACAGCATCGAAGAAAGAGGTGACCTCGAAACCCGAAACAGCGACAGCGAAGACTTCATCGAAATGAGTGTGTGGAGCATAAAGGCAATGCTCGAAGAAGCCTACGAACTCGGCAGGAAAGCCGCCAAAACGAATAAATAAGGGGTGGCAGAGATGAAAGCAACAATCGTGAGAAAGGTAGCAAACATCAATGACTGGCACGATGCGGTAGCCGAATATAAGTACATGCACGGCAAGGAAATGCCGAAAGCGGAAGTCAAGGTGGAGAAAACAATCCACCTGACCGCAGCCGAGTTCGACAAGGTAGCGAACGACCTATTCGAAGACTGCAAATGGGTACAGGAAAATAAATACCTTATGCGAGTAGACGAAGACGGGGTGTGGCACATGATAGCACTCCAATGCAAGGATAGAAACTACAAAATCCTAATCAACAGCGAGTGGTTCTCCTATCCGAGATACACCGCAATCGTATAACATAGAAAATAACCAAGCAAGGACACCGCCAAAACAAAGGCGGTGTTCGGCATTTATGGAGGTAAAATGGGAATATTCGGACGGAGCAGAGACGCTCCTAAAAAAGAGAAACGAACAGCACCGTCAAAGGAAATGCAAGAGTTCATCAGGGGTGTAGATGTCGACTTTATCGGCAACAGCAACAGCGGCATCAATGTGGACGAAATGCGGGCGATGCAAACTTCCGCCGTTTATGCTTGCGTGAAGATCTTGGCGGAGACAATAGCGAGTTTACCGCTACACCTATTTAAGAAAGGAAAAGGCGGTAAGAATGAAATGGCGGAGCAACATCCGCTTTTTTCTTGCCTTTATGAGTTTCCGAACGAAGAGATGACGAGTTTCGAGTTCAGAGAAACGATGATGACATCGCTCCTTTTGTGGGGTAACGCATACGCAAGAATCATCCGAAAACAAGGTCATACGACCGAACTGTGGTACTTAAAGCCGAACCAAATGGTGGTGGAACGCGACAGCACCACGGGCAAGATTAAGTACACCTATTCGGACGAAATAACCAACAAAACCTATGTCTATCGCCCTGACCAAATCTTCCACATCAAAGCGATGTCCATAGACGGAGTGAAAGGCTTGAGCCCCATAGCGCAAGCAAGAGAGGCGGTCGGACTCGCCTTGGCAACGGAAGAGTATGGAGCGAAGTTCTTCGGTAACGGAGCAAGACCGGGCGGTGTGTTGGAACACCCCGGCACGCTCAAAGATCCCGAAAAACTCCGACAGTCTTGGAATCAAGTGTATCAGGGGACACGGAACAGCCATAAGGTGGCGGTGCTTGAAGAGGGAATGAAATACCACACCATAGGCATCGCACCCGAAGACGCGCAGTTCTTGGAAACGAGAAAGTACCAAGTGAACGAGATATGCCGTATTTTCCGTGTTCCGCCGCACCTTGTCGGTGACCTTGAAAGGGCAACCTTTTCCAACATAGAACATCAATCCATAGAGTTTGTTCAGCACACCATACGGCCGTGGCTTGTAAGGTGGGAGCAAGAGATAAGCCGTTCACTCCTTGACGAGAAAGAACGGCTTTTGTATTTCGCCAAGTTCAATGTGGATGGGCTATTGCGCGGTGACTACAAATCCCGAATGGAAGGCTATTCCATAGGGCGGCAAAACGGGTGGTTGTCTATCAACGATATAAGGCGGCTTGAAGATATGAGTCTTGTCCCGGCGGAACAGGGCGGTGACGATTATCTCGTCAATGGTTCGATGATGTCGGCACAGGTCGGACAGCAGAACAAACAAAACAATCCAGACGAAGGAGGTAGCGATGGAGAAGAAAACGAACAAAAAGGAACTCCGAATGCTCCCGCTAAAGGAAATAAGAATAAACGAAAGTGACGGCGGAACGTGTATCGAAGGACACGCCGCCGTTTTCGATTCGTGGTCTGAAACCTTGGGCGGCATTTTCCCTTTCAAAGAGAAAGTGTGTAAGGGCGCATTTGCGGAGAGTATCGGCAGGGACGATATCCGCGCTTTGTTCAATCACGATCCAAACTATGTACTCGGCAGAAACAGAGCGGGAACGCTTGAACTCGTAGAAGACGATGTAGGACTCCGTGTCCGCATTACTCCGCCGGATACGAGTTGGGCAAGGGACATTACCACGAGCATCCGCCGTGGGGACATTTCACAGATGTCAATCGGCTTCGTTGTGGAAGACGATGAATGGTCATCCAAAGACGGAATCGATACGAGAGAACTCAAAAAAGTTCGCTTGTTTGACGTCTCGCCCGTAACGTTTCCGGCATACACGGCAACCGATGTCGGTGTTCGTGCAATGCAAGAATATGACGTGTATAAGACCGAGCAACGTAAAGTAGCGGAAGAAACGGAAAACGCAGTTAAAAAGGCAAAACAGCAGGAAAAACTTAAGAACCTGCAAGCAAAATTCAAAATCATTTAATCGGAGGAAAACAGATGAATATGAAGAAAATTCTCGAAATGAAAGCAAAGAGAGAGGACGCAAGACTCAAAGCGATGGCGGTACTTAATAAGGCGGAAGCCGAAGACCGTTTCCTCTCCGAAGAAGAGCAGAAGGACATCGACAAGTATGAAGAGGAAATCCGTGCGTGGGATGAAAGCATCGGCAGAGCGGAAAAACTTCTCGCTATCGAACCCGAAGACCGTTCGACCGAGAAACCCGAAGTAAAACCCACTCCCGCCAAGGACACCGAAAAGAGATTCGCGTCTTTCGGAGAACAACTCATGGCAGCATACAGAGCGTCAATGCCGGGCGGTAAGGTGGACGAGAGACTTTCCACGAGAGCGGCAAGCGGTCTTAACGAAACCACTCCCTCGGACGGCGGTTTCCTTGTACAGCAGGATTTCGTGACCGAACTCTTGAAGAGAACCTATGAAACGGGTATTCTCGCAAGCAAGGTCAAAAAGATTCCTATCAGCACAAACGCGAACGGCATGAAAATCAATGCCATTGACGAAGACAGTCGTGCAAACGGCTCTCGTTGGGGCGGTGTTCAGACCTACTGGGAAGGCGAAGCGGACGAGATCACCGCAAGCAGACCCAAGTTCAGACAGATGGAACTGTCGCTTAAAAAACTCACGGGACTTTGCTATGCGACCGATGAACTCTTGCAGGACGCGGCGGCACTCGAAGCCGTTATTCGTCAGGCATTCGCAGAAGAGTTCGGGTTCAAAATTGACGATGCCATTCTTTCGGGTAGCGGCGAGGGCGAACCGCTCGGCATCCTTAACAGCGGTGCAATCGTGACCGTGGCGAAAGAAGCAAGCCAGACGGATACTATCACCGTGGAGAACCTCATCAAGATGTGGAACAGACTGTGGTCTCGTTCCAGAGCGAATGCGGTGTGGTATATCAACCAAGAACTTGAACCTTACCTTTACACGCTCAAAATCGGAGATAAACCCGTGTATATTCCGGCAGGCGGTCTTTCGGAGAAACCCTACGGCACGCTCTTCGGCAGACCTGTCGTGCCTATCGAACAGTGTAGCGCCGCAGGCGAAGTCGGAGACATTATCCTTGCGGATATCGGTCAGTACCTTCTCATTGATAAGGGCGGCATTAAGTCGGCAAGTTCCATTCATGTCAGATTCCTTTACGATGAGAACGTGTTCCGTTTCATCTACAGGGTTGATGGCAAACCTATCTGGACGAAACCGCTCACTCCTTACAAGGGTAGCGCGACCGTTTCGCCGTTCGTCACTCTTGCAAAGAGGGGCGCGTAAACCAAAAACAATAGGGAGGTATGAGTATGATTACTCTTCAAGAAGCCAAAGAGTTTTTGAGAGTTGACGGCGGTGACGAGGAAAATCTCATAGCCTCGCTTATAGTAGCGGCGCGGGAACTGACGGAAGACGTGCTTCGAAGACCGCTTGCGGAAATCGAGCCTCTTCCCGAAACCGTGCGGCAGGCAATGCTCATAGTCGTAGCCACGCTTTACGAAGAAAGGCAAATCTCCAAGGATAAGACGGGTATCGATATATCCGAAACCCTTGACCTTGTCAGGCGAATGCTGTTCGCCTACAGGAAAGAGAGGTTCTGATGGATATAGGCAAACTCAACCGAAAGGTGGAAATCCTGACCTTTGTGTGGGAGCGAGACGATTTCGGCGGGCAAGAAGGAACATGGGTGACAACGGACGTAAGGTGGGCGAGTATCGAGCCCGTGAGCGGTACGGAGTATTACACGGCGCAACAAGTTTCAGCGGAAACGGTGGTGAAGATAACGCTCCGATACACGACTAACGTGACCGTTCTAAATCGCGTTAGGTACGGGAACTCATTATATGAAATAATCGGAGTTTCGGACGATAAAACGGGGCATAAAGCCACAATACTCAATTGCAAGGAGATAGTGAACGATGGGTTACAGCGCAAAGCAACGGAAGGTTAAAACGAAAGTGGAAGGCGCAGACAAACTCGTGAAAGATATCCGAGCAATGGAAGATGCCGCGTCATCTGTACTTATGACGGGAGCAAAGGCAGGCGGCAAGATTGCGCTTGACGATGCAAGGAAAAACTGTCCCGTGGATACGGGAACGCTGAAAGCGAGTCTGAAACTCAACGAAGGCAAAGCCACGGAAACCAAAGCGACCGTGTCGGTAGACTATGACAAATCGCTCCGATACGGCACGTTCGTAGAACTCGGTGCAAGGGGAAGAGCTGCCAACCCGTTTCTACGAAATGCCGTTGACGGGAACATCGACAAGATAAACGATGAGATCGTGAAAGCAATCTCGAATGCGGTGGGGAGAAAACTATGACGGACATCTGCCAAGCAATATATGCGTATTTAAGCAAAAACGAACAGATAAGAGAACGTGTGGGGAATAAGATATTCCCCATAATGCTCCCCGAAGACGCGCCACTCCCGGCACTCGTTTATTCGCCCGTGCTTGCCAACTACGATTCGGCTCTGCAAGGCGATACGGGGTTTGTCAGACAGACGATGCAGTTCGTGTGCCACGACAGAACATTCAAGAAAGCAAGAGAATTGTCGAGAATGGTAAAGCGTGCCTTTCAAGACTTTCACGGAAATATGTGCGGCTTGGAAATCCAAGCCGTTTTCATTAAAACGGACTACGAGTACAACGGGAACACCGCATTGAAATTCAATACGGAAGAGTACCTGTCGAGCATCGAGTTCGAATTTTATTACAACGAAAAATAGGAGGACTATATGGCGGTAGCAGGTAAAAACGGAAAAGTGATTATCGGCGAAAGCGGAAACCAAAAGGTAGCCGCAATCAAGAATTGGTCGCTTGAATTGTCGCTTGAAACTTTGGAAACGACCGCTCTCGGCGATGACTGGAAAAACTACATCACGGGACTGAAAGAGTGGACTGCGAGTTCGGAAGGCGATTACGAAGTTCCGACCGACACGCAAGGACAGGCGGCATTACAAGAAGCGTATCTCGCAGGTACGACCGTAATCGTAAAGCTGTATGTGGATAATGCGAACTACTATCAGGGAACGGCATACATCAGCAGTTTGTCAATCGAAGACCCGGTGGATGACGTGGTCAGCATCAGCCTTGAACTTACGGGTACGGGCGAATTGAGTTTCCATAAAGGAGAGTAAGAATGAAGAACGGAGTAACCATCAATCTGGATAAACCCAGAACATTGAGATACGGCATCAATGCGCTCGTCAAGGTGGAAGACCTTACGGGCAAGAACATTACAGCGCTTGACCTTTCGCACGTGGGCATCAAAGACTTGCTTATCATCGTGTATGCGGGGCTTTGCCACGAAGACAAAACCCTTACACTCGAAAAGGTCGGTGACCTTATTGACGAGTATTCAAACATCACCGAGATTGCGGACAAACTCGGCGAAGCCTTTACGCTTGCATTCGGCAAGGCAGAAGGTAAACAGGGGGAATAAGTGAGACTGCTTTTGACCTTTCCGAGTTTTGCGAAAAGGCAGTCGTGTTCTTTGACATAGATCCCTTACGAATCGGCAATTACACTCCGTATGAAGTAATGCTCCTTGCAAAGCAAAAGCGAGAGCGGGAAACTCGACTGTTCGAGGACAACATCACGCTTGCGTGGCATACGGAAGCCTTTGCAAGGCAAAAGAAGTTGCCGAGCCTTTCAAAGGTATTGAAAGATATAAGGAAGAAACCGAAAAAAACAAACTCGGCGGGTGATGCCGTTCTCAAAGCAATGGCGGCAGAGCAAGGGGTAATAATCAAATAGGGGGTGAGGACAGTTGGCGGTTATAAGAAACCTTGTGGTAAAGATAGCGGCGGACATATCCTCGCTCTCGAAAGGGTTAGACAATGCCCAAAAGAAGATACAAAAGGTATCGGCAAACCTGACCAAAGCGGGGACGAAACTCTCTGCAACGGTCACGGCTCCGCTTGTGGCACTCGGCACGAAGTCAGTCATGGTGTCGCAACAGTTCGAGCAGTCGATGGCAAACGCGGCATCTGTCGCAGGCGCTACGAGCGAAGAACTCGCAAGAATGACGTCAATCGCCCGTGAAATGGGCGCGAAGACGATTTTCTCTGCATCGGACGCAGCAGACGCTTTGTACTATATGGCATCGGCAGGTTACAAAGTAGACCAGATGGCAGACTCCATCGAGGCAACCCTGAACCTTGCATCGGCAACGCAAAGCGACTTGGCATTCACGACCGAAACCGTTATTTCGACCTTAAACCAGTTCGGCTTGGAAGCAAACCAAGCAGAGCGAGTAACGAACGTGTTTGCGGCAGCAATCGGTGACTCTATGGCATCGATGGATAAACTCGCAAACTCAATGGGATATGTCGGTCCTGTGGCAAACAGCCTTGGCTATACGATAGAAGAAACGGTCGGCGCACTGTCCGTGTTATACGATGCAGGCTATGACGGAAGTACGGCAGGAACTTCGCTTCGACAAGCATTCGTATCTCTTATGAACCCGTCAACGGCGGCGCTCGGAGTCTTTGAAGAACTCGGCATAGCCGTAGAAGACGTAAACCCGGCAACCAACGATTTCGCATCAATTCTTGATAGATTACGAGACGCTGGGTTGGACACCTCGCAAGCAATGAAGATATTCGGTGCAAGGGGCGGTCCGGGTATGCTTGCTTTGATGTCGGCAGGCGGTGATGCCGTAAGGGGAATGACCAAAGCCATTACGGGAACGAACAAAGCGACCGACATGGCGGCAACGCAGCTCGATACTTTGCAAGGACAATGGAAGATCCTGAAATCTGAGCTCGAAGAGATAGCGATCTCCTTTGGCGATGTGTTGATTCCGCTCATCCGACAGTTTATAACCAAGTACATCTCGCCACTGACGGCAAAGATTATGGGGCTGTCTATGGGAACGCGAAAGCAAATCGTAGTCATAGCACTGCTTGCGGCGGCAATCGGACCATTGCTTATCGTAATAGGGAAACTTGTCGGCAGTCTCGGCACAATCATTAAGGTGGCAAAAGTCCTATTCACGAAAGCGGGACTCATCGGCATAGCAATAGCAGCGGTAGTCGCTTTACTCGTGTATTTATGGAAGACGAACGAAGACTTCCGAAATGCCGTAATCCGCATATGGGAGAAGATTAAGTCTGTCATTATAAGCGTAGCCAACGCTATAAAAGCGTGGTGGGACGAGAACGGAGAACGCATCAAAGCGGCGGTTGTGCAAGCCTTGAAAACAGTCTGGAAATGCGTGAAAGAAGTCTTCTCCAAAATGCTTGCCATAGCCAAGAAAGTGTGGCCGCTCGTAAAGAAAATCGTGGTGGACACGGTCAACGGCATCAAGACCTTTTGGCAGAAGTACGGCAAGCAGATACTCAAAATCATCAAGGATGTGTTCACCCGTCTTTGGTCGATTATAAAAAGTGCGCTTGACGTTGTCAGCAATGCAATACTGAAATTCCTAAACTATGTCGAACCGCTGTGGGAGAAGATAAAGGCGCTCTTCGCATCGCTTTGGGATACCATCGTAGAACTCTACCAACTCTTGAAACCCGTGTTTGACTTGATTGGCAAAATCATCGAAGTGCTGTACGGGGTAGTGGTTGGAGTTGTCAACGGAATCATTGCAGCTCTCGGTCCGTTCTTGAGTGCGGTTTTAGATGTGGCGAATGCCATCATCGAAGTGATAAAGTTCGTGTGCGCGATACTCAAAGGCGATTGGTCGGATGCATGGACGCATATGCAGAACATTGCTACGAGTATTTGGAGTGCTATTAAGAATATCTTTCTCGGTATTTGGGAGTTTATCAAAGGCTTTGGGCAAGGGTTCGTAGACTTCTTTCAAGGTATCGGTGTGAATGTGCTGGATATCTTCCGCAATATTTGGACGGGTATCAGCGGCTTTTTCACGAATATTTGGAACGGGATCTGCTCGGTATGCGGTTGGATTTGGGATAAGATAACGGGGTTGTTTTCAAGTATCGGAGACTACTTTAACAACCTGTTCAAGCAAGCGTTCAACTGGGGTAAAAACCTAATTCATAATATCGGTGACGGTATAAAGAAAGCATGGAGTAAAGTCGTAGACGGAGTAAAATCGGTCGGACAGTCGATAAAAGACTTTCTCGGTTTCGGCTCGCCAACAAAGAAAGGTCCGGGACACACGGCAGACGAGTGGATACCGAACCTAATGGATATGATGGCAGACGGAATGTACGACAATATGCCTATGTTGCAGCAAGCGGCGGCACAGGTCGCGTCTTCGCTGAATGTCACAGCGTCTGCAAACCGAGCGGTGATAGGCGGAGGCAGTAGCCCTTATGGGGATATGGTCAACGGAATGCTCCAAGGGATAGCGGCAATCGGCAATAACGGTGGAGAAGAGCAAAAGGACATTGTCTTGGAGATTGACGGACAGCAGTTCGCAAGGCTTATTATGCCGAAGCTAAACAAGGAATACAAGCGAAACGGCATTGCTTTAAGGGAGGTGTAAAGTGGCGGTTTTCTTTAAAATAAACAGTAAGACGATAAAAGCGCCGACCGAAATCACTTGCTCGACCGAAGTGTTGGATAAGTCGGAAAGAACGATGGACGGCACGATGGTCGTAGACATTATAGGGAGAAAGAGAAAGGTCGAAGTCGCGTGGAAATATCTCTCGAAAGAAGATATGGGACTCTTGACTGCCGAAACGAAAAGTGGCTCGTTCGTGACGATAGACTACAACGATCCCGAAACGGGAAAGTTGACGTCGATGACCGCTCGTCCGCAGGACTTATCCTGTCAGCCACGATACGATTGGGTAAAAGGCAAGATAATGTGGGCAAGCGTCAGCGTTGCTTTTGTGGAGAGATAACCTATGGAATATACGGATAATCCACGAAAAATACTCGGCAGAGTGGACGTTATCTACTCGGATACGGAAATCAGTAAGGACATTCAAACAACGGAAAGCGGTAATTCGGCTATCAGCCACCCGGACGAAGTGTTCGGAGCATACCTTGTGCCGACAGTTAAAGGCTGTACGATGGACGGCAATGCGACAATGGACGGCTCCTTTCAGATGATGGACGATTCGATTGTTCTCGGTTGGTGGAGCGGCTCGCTGTCTGGTAGTAATGGTGTGTTTGCGAATGCTCCGTGGATCGAGATATCGTTTGTCAAGCGTCCGATAATCTCTTGGGTAGTATTGGGCGATGAAAAGCGCAATGAATACCCGGTCGACTTCATTTTACAGTACAAACGAGACGGGAAGATTGTTCACTCGGATAGTGTGACCGTCAATAATCAGATACAAGTGCGATTGACTCCGCAACTTGAAGACATTACATCCATCAGGCTGACGATAATCAAGTGGTGCAAGCCGAATGCCTGTGCGAAAATATTGAAGTTCTACGACCGAATGATGGAGCGGTACGAGGGCGATGCCATTGAAATGTTCGAAGTGTCCGAAGAGATGGGAGCGGCGGACGGAAACTACAACATAGTATCCGACACGATGACTGTAAATATCTTCAACAAGGACAGAAAGTTCGACAAAGGCTATCTCCGTTCGCTTATGATACTCGACCGAAAACTGATGCCGAGTATCGGTATTGAAACCAACGGGGTAGTCAAATATCAACCGCTCGGCACGTTCTATTCGGACGAATGGCAGATAAACCAAGACTCTCAATGGGTAAAGTGCAGTGCGGTAGACAGGCTGATGCGGTTACAGAAGAAGACCTATGTCGGCTTTCCGCTGACGGAGAACGCATCGCTATACGATATTGCCACCGACATTCTCTTGAAAATAGGGGAAACGACAGACACAATCGTCATCTCCAAAGACTTGCAATCGGTGGTTGTACCGATGGCATTCCTGCCGAAAGGCACGGCTTGGGACGCGTTGCAGGAAATCGCCAATGCGGGACTATGCAAAGTGTTTGTAGACCGAGAAGATAAAATCAACGTTCGCTCGGAAAAAGAAACAAAGACAAAGACGGCAATACAGATAGACAAAAGCAATATGTTCACATACTCATCGAGTGTTTCTTTGACCGAGTTTGCGAACCGTATTTCTGTGGAATATTGTGACGTATCCTTGTCGAACGATACGGTCGAAGCGGTATCGGTTGAACTCAATATAGAGCCGAACGCATCGCTTGAACTGACGCTCGATTATAATACCGAAGTTGCGTACCCTGCAATGGGAACGGATAACTTAAACGTGCTATTGACCGACTTCCAAGGCGGTGTCAATGCTTGCTCGGTCGTTGCGAAGAACAAGACAGCCGAAAAGCAAAAGGTGGTTCTGACGGTTACGGGCAAGGCAATCGAGATAACGACAAAGGCTTTGACAAAACAGGACGATGAAAGCGTGCGTAATAACGGAATAACTGAGTATTCGCACCCGTCAAGCGACCTCGTACAAAGCCACGACCAAGCGGAATACATTGCAAACTTCTTGCTTGAAAAAATGCACGCGGGAGAGGGTGTCATAACAACCACTTGGCGCGGTAACCCGGAACTCAATCTCGGAGAGAAGTATGTGTCGGTGGATCGGTTCGGTGATAGTCAAGACCTTGTGTGCGAGTATAACAAGTTTACATTTGACGGCGGACTGAAACAAGAGACGCGCGGAAGAACGATATAAGGAGGGTATGAATGGCAAATTGGAAAGAGCCAAAGAGCGATTATAAGGCAGAAGACCAAGTAACGCCTGACATCTTCAACAACCTTGCCGAGAACGAAAAGCACTTGAAAGAGATATCGTGCAAGGTAGAAAAGAAAGTAAAAAGCGGAACAACGACAACGATTTCCTCTATCGTTTTCGTGGAAGAATAGCAGCTATGCTGCAAGTGGTGAAGGGCGATGTTTTTGAGTTCGGTTTGTCGTTTGGAAATGTCGACCCTGAACTGATAGAAAAGGTGGTGTTCGCGTGCAAAGAACTTGGAATCGAAGAAGAGGCGGATAGAGAAGAGGACGAATTCCGCATTCGAATACCGGGAGAAGTGACAAAGGACTTTAAAACAGGTTTTTTGAAATACGACATCATCGCCACCTTGATAGACGAGCAAGAGGTAACACTTGTGCATCGTCAAAAAATAGAAGTACTGGAGAGGGTGGAAAATGGCGGATAAAAACTACTATGGTAATCAGGGACAAGTTAACGTCACGCCCGGAATTACCGTAACCTACAACTACAATCGGTTAAAGAACAAGCCGTCCATCAACGGGAAACCGCTTGACGGGAAAATGACGGCGAGTGAACTGAACCTATTGTCAAACGATGTGACGGACTATGAGGAAATCAAACTGGGAGTCGATAAACGCGACTCCTTTATTCTTGTCGTTGGAGAAAACGGCGAAACGAATAAGATTAAACTCGGAGAACTTGCCAAAGGGAAATTACAGGCGGTTGATAAGATAACCGAAGACATTCCGGACGGCGATTTTGTATTCAAGAAAATGGAGGATAAATAAAATGGCTCAAACTACAAACAAGTTTCAGATTATTCAGAAAGTCAGCGCGGAAGATACCGTCTTAATCCATCCCGAAACAGAGGCGGAGGTTGTCAAGTACAGCGGCACGGCGGCGGGTATTTCGGCGGAGAATGTGCAGGGCGCAATCGATGAAGTCTACGAGCAGGTCAAAGGTATCACGGGCGGTGGTATCGTAACGGGTATCAAGGGGGATAAAGAAACCGCCTACAGAAAAGGCGCTGTCAACCTTACCCCAGCAAACATCGGCGCTGAACCGAGCGGAGCGGTGAACACTCACAATACGTCCGGAACGGCGCACTCGGATATTCGTACCGCCGTAACTAATGCGCAGAACAAAGCAAACAGTGCATATGCACTTGCGGAAGGCAGAGCGAAGGCGGTGTCTTTCGATACGGTGGCGGCAATGACAACAGCATTGAAAGCGGCTGCTAAAACCGACTACAAAGTGGGCGATAACATCTTTATCAAGGCTTTGGATACTCCCGACTATTGGGTAAGCAAGGTGCTTGATAACAACACGGGTACTTACGGGTACTTTGAAATCAGCGCACTTGAATCGCAAAAGGTTGACCTTGCCGCCTATCAGACGAAGACGGACAACACGCTTGCGACCACGGCAAAGACAGTAGTCGGTGCTATCGGCGAAGTAAAAACGACTGCGGATGCGGCGAAGAGTCAGTCCAATACCAATGTCACCGAGATTGCTAATATCAAGAACGGAACGACCAAGGTCGGCGCAGCTACGAAAGCAGATAAAGCAACCAGTGCTGATACGGCAACGAGCGCGACTTCGGCAGGCAAGTGGACTGCGGCGAGAACACTCGGTGTAAGCGTCAATTCGGGTGTCAAGAAAGACGGCTCGACTGCTATCAGCGGATCGGGAAGTCAGAGTGTGGACGGCTCTGCAAACAAGACGGTTTCGGTTACTTTGGGTGACAGCGGTGTAACCGCAGGCACTTATTCAGCTGTACAGGTCAATGCCAAAGGCATTGCGGTCGCGGGTGGACAGATGATTGAAATCGGTACGAGCGGTCAGACCGCTCCGAGCGCATCTCTTGCAACGGGCGGACTTTTCTTCAAGGTAGTATAAGGGGGTATCGTGAATGGCTTACAGACCGAAAATCAAGAATGCCAACGGCACTCTTACCGATTTGCCGATAGCAGCGGAAACGGCTGTAAAGGCAGACGATTATAATACCTCAACGGGGACGATTAAAACAAAGTTCGCAACTGTTGATTCGAAGCTCGGAAAACTGCAAATTGATGGCACATGGTACACAGTGAAAGAAGAAACCAATTATACGGCAACAGGTACTGCCGGGTACATCACTATCATTAAATAAGGGGGTATCTATGGGAAGTTATTTTGGGATAAGGGCAATCTATAAGGATACAACGCTTATTTTTGCCAAAGAAATGAAACTAACAATCAGCATAGGAACCGGGGTCAGTAAGGTCGCATACAGTTACACAACAAAAACAGGCGCAACAGGTTCGGGAACAGTAACGTCAACAACGACAATCTCGGCAATATTTGGGTCGACTTTTACTTTTACACCGACCGCTGCATCTGGTTATTCAATGAACTCATACACATCAAGCCGATTCATTGATTCTGATATGACATTGAGTTTCACTGCAAAATCATCGAGTAGTAGTGGCGGCGGTGGTGGCTGTGTATCTGCCGACAGTAAGATATTGACATCGCTTAATGGAGACACCAAAGAAGCACGCACTCTTATTACAGGCAACAAAATCGTGGCATATGACAAAGAGAAAAAATCGTTTGTTCAAACACTGGTGTTGAAGAGGTATATCCTGACCGAACCGACAAATATATACATCCTTTCTTTTGACGATGGTACAGAACTGTCCATTACGCCAAAACACAAAGTTTTGACAAAAGACGGCTTTATATCTGTATGGGACGATAACGGACAAGAGCAAATCAGTGTCGGAACAAGGCTAATCGGCAAGGATGGAGAAAAAACAATAGTTGGAGTAAGGCGAGAGGTTACTGCGGACGATACCACTGTGTATAACTACCGAACCATCAAGGGGGATGCTTTCGTAGCGAACGGGGTTATTGTGGAAAACGAAAGCGAGACCACAGTCGGCAATGTAGTAAATAACCTCTTTAACAACGAGGGTGGAGTAAGTACGGCATCGCTTGTCGGCGGCGGAGATATTTCAAAACAACATGTATAATATGATATCGATAATAGTGAGTGTGTGTGCGAGCATCATCAGCGGAATGGTGCTCTTTTTCTTGCAACGATTTTTCAAGAAAAAGCAAAAGAAAGATGAAGAGCGAGACAGAGCAAAAGCCAAAGAGAACATGCTGATACTAAAAAGTATAGATGCTGTGGGGAAACTGACGTATGCGGATGCGGTAGCCATTCGAGACGGGAAAACCAACGGCGAGATGAAAGAGGCGATGAAAGCCTATGCGGAAGTAAAGGATGAACTCTACGAGTATTTGCTCGAACAAAATTCCAAGAAATAAGGAGGGGAAGATAAATGGAACAGTATTTGAATTTAATCAGCGTCCCGGCGATTGCTGCGACTGTGTACTGGGTGATTAACATCATCAAACACGCAGTCGGAGAGAACGAAAAGTTCAAGCGGTGTATTCCGCTTATTGCAACGGCGCTCGGAATCGTGTGTGGTATTATTTGTTTTTACGCTTTGCCGAGCATCATCCCGGCACCGAACATCGTGGTGGCAATTGTCATCGGCGGAGCAAGCGGACTGACGGCTACGGGAACGAACCAAATCATCAAGCAACTTGGCAAAAAGGACGATAAAGACGATGGAAAAACTAATAATTGAAAGCGTATTAAAAAGTCTTTTGAAAAGGGGACTAATCACTTCGGCAGAGAAGGAAAGAATTATCAAAAAAGTTTCAGAATAAAGCAGTTTTTGTCTGGACTTTTATAAGTGAGCACGGTATTGTTTGTCCTGCCCAGTAATATGGGTGGGACAAATTTTTTATCGCAGTTCAAATCCAGTCGGCAGAGCCGAAAAACGAACGAGAAAGGAGCGTGAGAAATGAATATTCAAGAGATACCTACAACAAGGAAGGAGAAACCACGAGTATGTGCGTATGTTCGTGTCAGCACCGATAGCGATGCTCAAGAGGATAGTTTCGCGTTCCAGTCCAACCACTGGCAAAGACGATTCGAAAGTGATGAGTCCGTAGAGTACATCGGATTATTCTCCGATGAGGGCATTGGCGGTGCATTTATGAAAAAGCGCGATGGACTCAAGAGAATGTTTCAAAAAGTACGAAATGGCGAAATCGACAGAATATACACGAAGTCGGTTTCGAGATTCGCTCGGAACAAGGTCGAGTTAATGGAAATAGTGAGAGAGTTCCGAGATATAGGTGTGGAAATCATATTCGAGTCCGAAAACATACACACCCTTGACCCCAAGTGCGGTTTAATTCTCACGGTTATGGCAAGTCTCGCCGAAGAAGAATTAATATCAATGAGTCAAAACCAAAAGTGGGCGGCACGGAAACGATTCGCAAACGGAAGTGTAGAACTGACGCAAATACTTGGGTATGATATGATTGATGGAAGGTTAGTGATAAACGAGAAAGAAGCGGTCATAGTACGAAGAATCTTCGAACTGTACCTGCAAGGCAACTCGTTTATAAGCATATGCCATATTCTCGAAAACGAAGGGTACACACCAATGCATGGGGGACGATGGAGCAAATCGACAATAACGGGGATGTTGCGAAATGAAAAATACTGCGGGGATAGTATTATGCAAAAATCATATAGCGTGATGAAAGTACAAAAATACAACTACGGAGAACTCCCCAAGTATTATATCCAAGACGATCATGAACCGATTGTGTCGCGTGAAGACTACCAAAAAGCACAGGAGATAATGATGGCACGTGGCAATAAATATAGACCGAGGGGGTCGCCTACTGCGTTATATCCGCTATCGGGAAAACTGATATGCGGAGAGTGCGGAACGAGTTTCAAAAGAAAAACATCGGCACATGGAACTCCATATATGTGTATAAAGTGGACATGTCGGAAAAAGGATGTTTATGGGGTAAAGGAATGCGCATCACATGACATCAAAGACGAAGTCGTTACAAGATTGCTGATTGAAACCTACAACGAAAGCCTTGACGCGAATAATGATGTGAACGGCATAACGGAGCAAGAAGAGGTCTTGCGAAAACTTATTGCCAACGAGCAAGAACTGCGACAACTACGAGCGAAAGGTTATATCTCCGAAAGTAAATGCCGAGAAGAAACTGATAAAATACTTATAAAGATAAAAGAACAGGAAACTCTCATAAAAAATCTACGAATGAGAGATATGGTAAAAGGAAAATATAAGAAATCGGATGAGCTGACGGAACAAATGGCGGAGTTCCTTGTAAAGGCAACAGTAAAAGACTGGACGATTACATTCGAGTTCCAAAATGGATATAAGGCAACGAAAGAATATACAAACGGGAGGGCGGGAAATGTCAATGGAAAACTGTGCAAACACTAAACCCAAAATTACGATTATACCAGCGAAAACAAGAGTCGAACGGCTTGACCCTATGTCGGTAGCGATGGGACAAAAGCCAAAAATACGAGTGGCTGCATATGCACGAGTGTCGACCGACCACGAAGAACAGGAGAGCAGTTACGAGGCACAGGTAGACCACTTCACCAAGCTCATTGCAAGCCATGATGATTGGACGATGGTTGACATCTATGCCGACCCCGGCTTGAGTGGCAAGAATACCAAGCGAGTGCATTTCAAACGAATGATAAATGACTGCGAAGACGGAAAGATAGACCTTATAATTACGAAATCGGTCAGCCGATTCGCAAGGAACACGCTCGACTGCGTACAGACCGCAAGAAAATTGAAAGCGGACGGTATCGGAATTATATTCGAGAAAGAAAACCTTGACACGCTACAAGAGCGGAGCGAGTTCGTTCTTACGATAATGGCAAGCCTTGCGGAAGAAGAAAGTCGGAGCATATCCAATAATATAAGGTGGAGCGTCAAGAAAAAATTCCAAGAGGGTAAGGTGATCCTTAACACGAAACACTTCCTTGGATATACGAGAGACAAGAAAGGGACGGTGCTTAAAATAGTGCCAGAAGAGGCAATAACGGTCAGAAGGATATATGCGGAGTTCCTTGACGGCAAAAGCCTGAAAGAAATCGCCGAAGGGCTTGAACGAGATGGTATAGCATCACCATCGGGCAGAGAAACATGGCATCCTTCCACGGTGAAGTCGATACTGCAAAATGAAAAGTACAAAGGCGATTGCCATCTGCAAAAAACATACCTTCCAGACTTTCTATCCCCAAGGCGAATTAAAAACGAGGGATTCGCGCAGAGCTGGTATGTGGAAGATAGCCATGCGGCTATCATATCGAAAGAGACATTCGACATGGTACAGCAAGAGTTCCAAAACAGGCAGTCGCTACGAAGTACAGGTGAAACGGGATGCGGGAAGTTTTCAGGTAAATATCCGTTCAGCGGAATGATAGTATGCGGCGAATGCGGGGAAACCTACCGAAGACACCAACAGTACAACAAATATAAGAAGTACTACATATGGGTGTGCAAAAGGCACGAAAACAATGGAGCGGAATACTGCAAGAGCCGACCTATCAAGGAAGAAGCCCTTGAGAAAGCGTTTGTAAGGGCGCTGAACGAACTTATAGGAGACAAGGAACGAATACTCGAAAAACTGCAAAGTGCGACCGTGAGCGAAATAACGGACTCCTGTGCGACAGCGATAAATGAAGTGAATGCCGAGATAGAAAAGCTACAAGAGCAGATGATGGAACTGCTGATGAAAAGGAACAACGGAGAGATTACCGATAAAGAATATGAACAGCAAAGTCAGCAGGTCGGAATGAAAATAGACCAACTGCTTATGAGAAAAGAAGAGATACTGTCCGAGCAAGGAAAAGTCCAACTCGCATCTTACCGAATCGAAGAAGTGACCAAGCTACTACAGACAGGAAAGATACTTGAAGAGTTCGACCGAGTGATGTTCAAAAGTCTTGTGCGGAAAATCACCGTGCTGTCCAACAAGGAAATCGAAATAGAGTTCGAGTGCGGAATAACAGTAAGAGAAACTTTATAAGCAAACGACCGACTGCGTTCATAAGAGTGCGGTCGGTCATTTTTTCGTTGATTAAGACAGAAGAAATCATACGCTCCTTATCGTGCAAAAATCCTTTTTGTGCAATCGTTAAAGGCTTGCGACTTTTCAAAGCGAGTGAAGAACAAATCCCTACGGCGATGAGCGAAGAAACGACAAAAAGGGTAAATTACCACAAAAAGGTAATTTACCCATGTTTTGCATAGAAAAAGACACACGCGGCGGAGTTTTATACGCTCCTTTTGCGTGTGTCTTGATGGTGGAGCCAAGGGGATTCGTAGGAAGTGTACCTTGGACGCTTCCGTAATAGCGTAAGCGTCAGCCCGCAGGGGTTCGCACGGCATCGCCGTGGCACGAATTTTTCTAAATTCGCGCAATCACCTTGGAAATAAACAAAAAAATACCATACAAAATGTATGGTATTTTTATGGTGGAGCCAAGGGGATTCGAACCCCTGACCTTTTGAATGCCATTCAAACGCGCTACCAACTGCGCTATAACCCCAACTGATTTAACGTAATTATTTTACAGGATTTTTCTTTCTTTGTCAAGCAAAACTTTCTTGTTTTCGATAATAATTTAATCATATTTTCAGAGCGTAACGAAACATTCAAAAGCAGAGTTTCGTTACGCCTTACTTTTTACCTTCATGAGCCGTACAACGGCCGCGCGTTCATTTTCGTCCAGCTTATCCTTGATATATTTAATCGTTTCTTCCAGTTGAGGAATCATGACGTATTCCAAGGCGTTGACGCGCCGTTTGTTGCGCTCTATTTCATCGGCGAGCATACGAACCGCCTTTTCGGTCTTTGCCAACATCACCATTTTCGGAAGCAACGCGGAAACCATTCCGACTGAATAATCGGCCTCACTGGTAATTTCCGAATAGGCATACGGCAATCCGTCCCCACGCTTTTCTTTGATAAGCTCTACCTTGGGTACGTCTATGCCCATAATACTTTCCGTCGAGCAATCTAATTTAACCAAGAGAGACGGCATGGAGAATGCGGTTTCCGCAC